>Ga0316204_10000504_pt1 | contig 143134 bp, 129 predicted proteins | sample 6monrhotite_MG_2_FD_205661 | JGI IMG/M metagenome (GOLD analysis project Ga0316204, IMG submission 205661) | Microbial mat bacterial communities from mineral coupon in-situ incubated in ocean water Damariscotta River, Maine, United States -... | ecosystem: Environmental > Aquatic > Marine >... | reverse complement strand
TTACTAGCTGATAATTCTTGAGGGAAAACGTGAGTAATTTATCAATTGGTTTGGTTACATTACCAAGCGAAGAAACCAACCAACTAATTAGTTTTCTTGAAAAGCTAGGCGTTCAAATTGTTTATAATATAGCACCAGATCAAATTCAGGATTTTCATATAGAAAATGAAGAACTGAATGTTTGGCTGCTAAATGTCGATGACGATCATTGGCATGATAATATTGATCAATTGCTCGATGAGTCTGACGCTTCGATTTATTTTAATGAGCCCGGAACGCTTCGCAAACAATCTCACCCTGAATATTGGTGCCAAAACTTAGTTAATCGTCTGTACGAGTTGACAGGTTTAACCAATAGCGCAAAATTGCAACCAGAAACATCAGAAACATCAGAAACATCAGAAACATCAGAAACATCAGAAACATCAGAAACATCATCTGAAAAAATAGAAGTCGAAAATGAATCTCATGAAGCGGAAATCAAAAAAGATTTATCATATTCTACAGAAGAATCAATTGAGATTAGTGAGCATCTGACCTCCGCTTTGGACGAACTAGAATCTACTTCAATCGGTTTACCCAGTGAGATTGCCGCTGAACTTGTTTCTGAGTTGGAAGAGATCTCTCCTGATCTAAATAGCTCAGTAGAAAATGATAGCAATGTTGGCAATGAAGATCTTAGTTTTGATGAGGAACTCAGTGACCTTGCTTTAGACGAAACCGAACTGGATCAAATGGCTGAATCTTTTGAAAATACAGAAGAGCTAGAAAGGTTTGAAGAAGCAGGAGATGACTTTTTACAAGATGAAAAATCAGATGAATTAGAAATTGAAAGCTTTAGCGATGAAATTCCGGTTACAACTGAGGAGGTTAGTCAATCTCAGATTGATTTTGGCGAGTCGAATGAAGCATTAGCTTCAAATGATGGTTTAGAATCAACGGATATATTGGAAGCAATTGATTTTTCTAATAGTTCAATACCAATGCTGGAATCTGCAAGAGATGATATTCAAGCGGATCTTTGCTCGATTTATGAGGTCAAAGAAGAGGACGATGGAGAGTCAGTTGATAACGACAATGATTTCGGGTCACTTTCGCTTGACGAAAAAACTGACGAACTTGAAATAGCTGTTCGGAAAGATGATCTGGATACGGAAATTGTTAGTGAGCTTGAGCTAGTTTCAGAGGATTTATCACTCGATGATGGTGCATTTGAAGAACTTATTACCGGTAAAGCTGATTTTCTTAAAGATCTTGAAACTGAAACTGAAACTGAAACAAATGAAGGGATAGAATTAGGAAACGATAACGATGAGATTCAGTTAGAAGAAATTGGTTTATCGTTAGAAGAATTTGAAGAAGAAAACGTTACTGGAAAAGCTGTTTTTATCGAGGAAGATGAGCTCCCAAATACAAAAGAAACCTTAGATGAAGAAAATAAGAATGATGGGCCTGAACAAGGCGGTGGTCTAAGTTTAGAATCGGTTGAAGGGGAGCGACCTCAAGGTAGAGCTGTTTTTATCGATGAAGATGAAGAGCTTCATAATCGGATAGAGCAGACTCCAGAAATAACCGACACGGAAACGAGTGAAGCCAAAGCGAACGAAACTGAGACAATAGAAATAGAAAATTCTGAAAACGAAGATAATGTTAGCGAACTCAGTTTAGAGCTATTAGGCTCAGAAAGTAAAAGCGGGCGGGCGGTATTTATTGAACAAGAAGAAGAGGAAACACTTGAAGATTCTCATATTGTTGAAGCAGAAACATCTAACTTATCTGATGAGCGAGAATTTGGTTTTGAAATGGAAGAAATGGATTCTGGTGAGCCCCTAAAAGAAGAATTGCTACAAGACGATTTGGCTTCTCAAACAGCTGAGAATGCAAGTGAAAATAAAGATGAGGAACTTGGTGAAGAGGAAATAAGTTTAGATCACCTTCAACTTGTTGGCGAAGCCAGCGAAGAGCCAACCTTCGAAATACCGATGCTCGAAGATTCTGCGATGGGGCTTGAGTTTGATGAATTGATTGAACAGCCAAGCGAACCCCAAGAGAAGGTTCCTTGTTGGGCTATCGGAGCTTCTTTAGGTGGACCTGCTGCGGTAAAACGCTTCTTACAAAATTTGCCTGCTGATATCAAGGCGAGTTTTATTATTACTCAACATATTGATGATAGCTTTTTGCCGGTTTTGGCTGAGATACTCACAAGCAGCAGTAGTTTTGATGTTAAAGTCGCCAATGGTAGTAACCCAATGGAATCGGGTAGAGTTTATTTAGCTCCCTTGAAAGGAAAGATTGTTTTTTTAAAGGATGGTTCGATGTTGGTTGACCATTCGCAAAAATGGAGTGAACCCTATACACCATGTATTGACGATGTAGTTTGCTCTTTAGCTTCAGTTTATGGTGATAAATGTGGTGCTATTATCTTTAGCGGCATGGGACAGGATGGTCTCAAAGGTTCTAAAAAAATGATAGAACAAGGTGGTCAAGTTTGGGCACAGTCGCTTGATACCTGTGCGGACTCGTCAATGCCAGAAGCAATTATAAATGCAGAATTAGCAAGTGTGGTCGATACACCAGAAAAGTTAGCAGAAAAATTGGCTGACTATTTAAGCGAGAATAACAAACTTTCGAACTTTGGTTCTTAAGTCAACTATTAGAGAGATAAGCCAATGGCTGAAAATATTCAAGAAGTTTATAGCTTAATGATCCCAACGGTAAACAGTAATATATTACTGCCGAATACCAATGTTGCAGAGGTCGTTCCTTTCAGTAATGTTGAACTATTTGAAGAAAATTCCGGTAGACCTCATTGGTATTTAGGGCATTTAATTTGGCGAGGGATCGATATTCCATTAATATCAATTGATTTGATTAAAGGGGAAAAAGACCCCCAAGCAAACAAGCGTTCACGGGTAGCAATCGCTCACACACTTAATATGAATAAGGAGCTGCCTTATTTGGCTATTGTGGTACAAGGTATTCCGAGACTATCCCACGTTAGACTCGATAACATTGAATATATTCAGGATGAAGATTTATCGGAGGCTGAAAAAATGCGAGTTGAAATTGACTCAGTTGCCGCTTCTATTCCCGATCTAGACAAGCTTGAATCGATGGTTTCGGAAGCCAACGAAGCAGCCTAGTTTTTCAGCGTAATATTCAATTTAATGAATACTAGCAGCCCTCAAATTAATCCTAATCAAGTTGTTACTAATCAAGTTAACACCACTCGACTCGTTATTTTTGTTGGATTTTTTCTTGGTTTGTTTGTCAGTTGGGGACTACTTATTGGCGATGAACAAGGGCGAGTTAATGTCTTGCACCTTCTCATTGTGTACGTCTTTTTACCTCTGGTAAGTTTGCTCGTTTCTACCTCCACAATTTTTTTTGGTAAAGGAATTAATCTAGCCAACTTAACCAGTCTTTTGCCTCTTTGGTCGCAGGCGCAACAAAGGGCATTTTTGTTGCAAAAAAATCAACATCATTCTAAGTGGCAATTTTTCTTTCAGAGCCAATTAGCCGCGTTATTTTTTAGTATTGCTAGTTTATTAGTGTTACTGATTTTATTAATTTCAACAGATGTTAATTTTATTTGGCGAAGCACTTTACTTAATGCCGAGCAAATATTCCCAGTTTTAGAATTTCTAGCTTCACCTTGGAATTTTTGGCATTCAGCGCAACCCAATTTAGAATTACTCATTCATACTCAAGATTCACGAATAGTGACTAAACAAAATACCGCCAATTATTTTTCTGATTGGTGGCAATTCATATTAGCGGCTCAACTTTTTTATGCGTTCTTGTTGCGATTGATTGCGATGAGTATTAGTTTACTGCTAGTTAATTATTATTCTAAAAAAGAGAATAAATTTTACAGGGTATCTTCTTCTAAACAATCAGTCTCCGAAGATACTCCTATCGCTTTGGCATCAATCGTTAACAATTTTGAGGAAGATTACGCGCTTAATAATTGGTGCGGGATTGATTCAGAATTATTACAATCCATTGAATCGAAAATTAAAGGCAATCAGAAAACAGTTATTTTAGCCGGACCATTAGCCAGTGATTCAGATCAAATGGTTGCCGAGCGGTGGCAAGAAATTCAACTATTAATCGTAAAGGGCTGGGAGCCACCATTGGCAGAATTATCTGACTTTATGCAAAATGGAAATGGTTATTTGTTACCCTTAGATTGGAACGAACAAGGTTTGCAAAAATTACAATCAAAACATCTGAATGAGTGGCGACGGTTTGTTGTCAATCTTCCTAGATGGCAACTATTGCAATTGGAGAAAATATGAGTTTCATGGACTCAAGAGCATCCTTTGCGGTGGTGGGACATCCTAATAAAGGAAAGTCATCAATCGTTTCGACTTTATCAAGAAATGACTCAATCAAAATATCACAACAAAGCGGAACCACTGTTGAATCGAGCCGCTATAAAATTGATACCGGAAATGCCGGGTTTGAATTAATTGATACTCCCGGCTTCCAAAGGCCTAAAAAAGTCCTCGCTTGGTTAAAGAATAATGCGGAAAGTGCTGATCAACGAGCTAGTGCTGTCGAAAAATTTATTAACGATGAATCCTGCAAAAAAATGTTTCCCGATGAAGTTCAACTATTAACGCCTTTGGTACAGGGCGCAGCGATTTTATATGTTGTTGATGGTTCTCGTCCTTATGGGATTGAGTATGAGTCGGAGATGGAAATACTACGTTGGACAGGTCGTCCTAGCATGGCTTTGATAAACCCCATTGAAAATGAGAGTCATGTTGAATCATGGAAAAGTGCGTTAAATCAATTTTTTAAAATTGTGAGGGTGTTTAATCCAATGCAAGCGGATTTTAGTAAACAAACTGCTTTGCTCGAAGCTTTCTCACACTTAGAACCCCGTTGGCGAAAGACGCTTACTCAAGTCATAGAAGATCTTCAATCGCATCAACAAATGAGAGTGTATCAAAGTGCAGAATTGTTAAGCGCTTTGCTAACGGATTTATGTAGCTACCAATATCACCAAAAAGTACTTTCTGAATCACAAGCAAAATCTTTACAACCTTTGTTAACAAAACAATACAGTGAGTGGATGAAACAAAGAGAAAAGAAAGCTTTTGATGAGCTTTGCGAAATTTTTTCTCATACTCAATGTCAGTTAGAAAAAGAGGATATTAATTTGCCTCCCGATTTATTTGATAGCGAACAATGGTATGCGTGGGGACTTAACAAGCAGCAGTTGGCAACCGTTAGCGGAATGACAGGAGCAATAGCTGGTGCGGCCGTTGATGCTGCCGTTGCGGGACATAGTTTGATGCTCGGCGCAATTGGTGGCGGGGTTTTAGGTTTTACTAGCGCGTGGTTTGGTGCGGATAAGTTAGTTAAATTAAATGTTAAAGGATTACCTTTGGGCGGCTATCAAGCGATTGTTGGACCGATTAAAAATAGAAATTTTCCCTATGTAGTCATCGGTCGATTTGTCTACTTGTTTAATATTTTAAAATCTAAAAATCATGCTGATAGAAGTGCAATCTCTATGTCAGAAAATCATCTAAAAGATAAAATAGAGGTGATGCAAAAATCTGAGACAAAGGAGTTACATTTAGCCTGTAAAAGACTATGTTCTCAGAAATCTGTCTCAAATTTGGCAGATGTTTTAGTCGGATTGTTTGTTGGTTAAATTGAATAGATTGAGAATGTTCATGAATTAATCAACTGGTTCGCAGAAGCTTGGAGATTGAAAAAAAAGGAATGCGATCTCCTCATGGGTTTATTATGCTGAGTCCGAGGAAATTCAAAACTTCTCCTCGTCTGGCCTCTCCCCAGCTGATAGTAAACTCGTCGCTAACATGACATTGTTAATGTCAGCATGTTCCAGCCAGCTACTAACTGAGCGATGCTCGGGTTGTAACCAGAATTTATCAATTAACTCTGCAAGTTGGTGAAAACGGGAGAGTTTGCTCAGTGTAGAACTTAACCGATCAGCATTGTTAAATTTGTTGGCGTGTTGCCTGATGATTTTTTGCATTTTATTTATTTTATGTAAACCGATGGCCAATCCTAGTTCTCGAAATGCGAGGCGGTATTCAGCAGCAAGATTTAGTTGGTTATGAGCGGCAAATGCTTGCTGACTCAGCTCAATATCATCAAGTAATGATGCGAGCCTGTCAGTTAGCCGCAGCTCATGGCCATCGATCAATTGAACCAGTTTGAATGCATCGGTTAACAAGCCGCCGATACCCAAAGCATCTCTAGTGGCCCACTTTTGTCCTTCGCAGATGGTTTCCATATCGCCAATTTCTTCTTCTAGGTTGAGTTCAGAGGGAGTTTCTGGGAGTTCCTTTGCCGTCGCTTGCAATTGCTGATAGGTAATTAATCCGTCCAACGGGTCGTGATGACCCATTGAGTCCACCAGAGGGCGAGAAAGATCAATGCTCATTTTCCAGAATATGCGTTTTGTATCACTTATTGATGCCGATGTCGAAGGTGTATAGACAAAAGTGGCATGTGCTACCTTGGCAAGTTCCAGCGCCCATTGATTGTAAATGGCTTTGCCAGTGACCCGACTGACATCATTGAGTGCTTGCATCCATTTTGTAAGATAATGATAATATTGGCCATCCTGATCCCATTCCAGAGATTCATCAATAGGTTCATCAAGTTGACGTTCAGGCAGCTTTTTGCCAATTCTCAGGCCTCCTTGAGTGGGGTGTTGCTGCCCTTGCTCCTCGTTAAGGCCACTGAGCCATCCGCTATGCCTGCTATCCTTTCGCTGTTTCCCCAAAGTGTGATGAACTTGATCAACTAATTTTATCGCTAATTGTAAAAAACGTTGTTCACTGCTTTGGTGATACAGTTGCAGAAAATTACCCACTGCAAAAGCATCGGTCCATAGATAGCGGCGAGGCTGGTGTGACGGATCGGAGAGACCGGTAGCGGCTGCAAATTCAAGCATGATGAACTGGGGACTGATGATTTTTGGCATGTTCAGAACCTCTTCTCCAGAATCTCCTCAGTGTTGATAAGTATGTATCTTGTCGGAGTTTTCTAATCGACGTCAAAAGCATTTGAAGTGATTGAAAAGCTCATGCATAGCCTCCTAAAGACCAAATGGGAAAGTATCGGGCATACCTTTGACGGTTTCCTTGTTTAATGGATCAACAGCTCGGGTTTCATCAAACCAGATATATTCATCAAACTGATTCGGTAAGGAGGCATAAAAATAATGACTTTGTAATTCAGTGTCAGGTCGGTAAATAACGCCAATGGCACGCTCAAGACGTTCAGCAAGCAGTTTTTTACGGGTAATTTCTTTGACTGGATTACGTAGTGGCAACAGGAAGTTATCGGTGGCTACTTCATGGCAAACACGTTCATAACTGTCGATGTGTGAGGGCTGCACCTGTTTTATTTCCATTGGACCACCCCATTCGGAGGCTGCTGCAACGGTACCGTGGTCGGTACCAAATCCGATGTTATAGGCTTTGGTGCCATATGCCTCACGCGCAAGTTGACCAACATTTAATTCGCCACGAGCACTCATTTGAGTTGCTCTAGCGTCTCCAATATGGGAGTTATGTTCCCATACCACAGCTTTTGATTTTGGACCTCTAAATTCAAGCACTGACTGCAAGGTTTCAAACATATGCTGATCACGCTGATTCCATGAGTTATTTTCTGCGTAATACATAGTTCGATAATAGCGTTCAGCGTTGGCTACTAAGCGCGCATTTTGCTCAGCGTCAAAGAAATCATTTTTATCCTGTAATGAATATTCCAAGCGATTATGTAATAGATCCTGTAGGGTAGAAATCACCTCTTGCTCGCATTCTCTATATTGTTTAGTGAGCACAACTTGTCCGTAAATACTCGGATCATTCGACCATGGCATCAGGCATCCATACCGCACACGAGCCACCTCTGCAGTTTTAGGATCAACCTTTTCAAGATAACCTAGCACCGCTTCAATTGAGCTAAACAGACTATACAGATCTAGTCCGTAAAACCCGACTTGGTTATCAGCAGAATCGACTCCCCCATTATATGTTTTTAACCAACGGCTAAATTCCAGCATAGAATGATTCGCCCACATCCAAGTAGGAAAACGAGTAAAAGGTTTGCTTTCTAGCAAGGGGTTGGGTTCCGTACCATGAATAAAATGATCGATATGCGCTGCATCTGGCCAATCAGCTTCCGCTGCAACAATCGTAAATCCCTTCTTTAATATCAATTCTTTGGTGATACGCGCGCGCATTTCATAAAACTCAGCTGTACCATGGGAAGCCTCACCGAGTAACACCACGCGACTATCACCAATACGTTCCATTAATTTATCTAGGTTCACATCATCAATGCGAGAAAAATGTTCACTTGATTGATAAATCAGTTCTGGCAAGCTTGCCTCAGTTTTTTCTTCTGCGGGCATCTTTGCGGTCTCATCTTCCCAGCCAGCAGCACCGATTAAAGGTACAAAACGAACACTTCCCAGATCTTCTTGCTGATATTCATCTTCACCGATACGTCGAACACGAAGTAATTTTTGGGTGCGCAAAGAAGATCCGACAGGAATTACCAAACGCCCACCGATAGCCAATTGGCTTTTGAGAGTTTCGGGGACTTCTGGACCACCGGCAGCGACAACAATAGCATCAAAAGGAGCATGTTCAGGCCAGCCAAGGGAGCCATCGCCATATAAAACTTGGATGTTTTTGTAACCTAGCTGTTGAAGTCGAGTGCGTGCGCTATCGGCAAGAATTTTATGTCGTTCAATGGTGTACACTTCTTCAGAAATCTCTGCTAAAACAGCCGCTGCATATCCAGAACCAGCACCCACCTCCAGCACGCGGTCGTCTGGCTTGAGTTCGAGCGCAGCAGTCATCAGCGCTACAATGTAGGGCTGGGAAATTGTTTGGCTTGCGGCAATTGGTAGTGGCGAGTCACTATAGGCAAATTCAACTAGATCTGTCGGTACAAATTCCTCGCGGGGTACAGCGTTTACAGCATCAAGCACATTCTGATCATACAAACCACGAGCGGCTAACTGATAATCTATCATTTGTTTTCTTAAATGCTCGAATGTACTCACAATAAACTCCTGTATTATTTTTTTATTTGCAGATAAACCAACACAAAAATTAATTAGTGTTGATGCGCTTCTGATGAGAATAAGGTATTTTGGTTTTCATCAAAGTAAGCTCCAGCAAATCATTTCTATTCCTGGAAACGCTGTTTCTCTTATTGATATGATGCTCTTTACGATCTTAGACAATAATCTCAGAAACCTCAGCTCAGGCTAGCCCAATTTGTCGTTCTAGGTTCTGACCTAAATCAATTTCTATACAAATAACTCGCTGCTATTCTTGTGTCGGTTGTGACAATTATTCAGTCGCTAATCGCCCGATTTTAGCAACTGTCTCCTCAGGTTTTCAGCGACGGTAAATGTCGAATGACTTTCAGCAAAGCTCTGCAGTTGACGATGGTAACCTAGCTCTTCGAGCAGGATGTTTCGTGACAGTGTAAACTTCTTTTCCTCTCCGATCGTTTTTGCAACAGGTTCACAAAGGCTGTACAACTCCTCGACTAATCCGCGTAAAGGCCGATGATCGCCCTCTTGATTGTAAATGAATTCCGCATTTAAACCCTTCCAACCAGCTCGATAACGGTTTTCTTTTTGAACCCATGTGGGAAGATCAAGGGGGATTACCTCGCCCACCTGCTGCGGCGAAAGCCTAGCCATTGTAACCGCCATGACACGCGCGAAGGTAACCAGCGCCTGTAAATTTTGCAGATCAGAAGCCGTATCCATGGTACGAATTTCGAGGGTACCAAAATCAGGGTGGGGGCGAATATCCCAGTGAATATCTTTGAAGTTATTAATCATTCCTGATTTTAGAGCAGCATCATAAAATTTATTAAAATCGGCCCAGTCGCTAAATGCCACCGGTAAACCATAGCTGGGAGAGGCCGCGAGAATACGATGACGATAGGCAGCATGCCCCGTTTCGTGTCCGCGCCAGAAAGGTGAATTAGCCGAGAGTGCAATAAACGCAGGCAATACCGGGATCAATAGGGACATTACACGAATTGCCTCGTCACCGGATCCCATGCCGATATGTACATGGGTGCTGTAAGTAATTTGGGTGTGCGCTAGATAACCGGATTTTTTTTCCATCTGAATATAGCGGGGTATTGGTGTTATCAGTGCCAGCCGTTTGCAAAAAGGATGCGTTCCGGCGCCGCACAGACTCATTTTCAACTCGCTGCAGCGTTGCTGGAGTTTGAGTAGTGAGCGTCGGATATGTTCGATGGCTTCTTCGCTTGTATCAGCAACATCACTGGTTAGCTCGACACAGGGTTGTATAAATTCAGGTTTAATAAAGTTTGTGTCAGGAAAAAAATCCATCAACGGCATGATGCCATCGTACAGATCTAACGTTTCAGAGTTAACCAGCTGAAGCTCCCATTCAACTCCAACAGTTGGCTGAGAGCAACCGTTAAATTCCACTGCTCAGAGTCTCAAGTTGAGCATGCCCAAGCCGCGCCACTCGATTGTAAAAACGGGCTCCGACGGCAAGTACTTTTTCATCTATGTCGAATGCGGGGCTATGTAAGGGGATCGGTTCCCAATCAGGCTCCCTTGCGCCAAAGCGCACAAAGCAACCGCGAATCTGACCGAGATAGAAAGAAAAATCCTCGGAACCCATGCTCGGATACTCGGAGCCGACTACCTGATCGTCGCCAACAATTTCCTTGGCTGCGGAACGCGCTACCGCGGTCGCCACAGGCTCATTTATTACCGGTGGATAACCTTCGGCAATATCGATCTCGACTTCGGCATTATGCAGCTCCGCAATAGCATCAACCATGCGTTCCAAACCATGGTGGATGTGACGCCTGACTTCAGCTTTAGAAGTTCGTATGGAGCCCTCAAGCTCCGCTGTTTCGGCGATAACGTTGGCGGCCGAACCAGCGCTAACCTTGCCGATTGTGACTACTGCAGGATGAAACGGGTTGGTTTCGCGAGACACCAAGGTCTGCAATGCGGTGATCAGAAATCCACAAATGACGATTGCATCAACCGCCTCATGAGGCCGTGCGCCGTGTCCACCCTTGCCACGAATTCGAATCACAAAGCGGTCGGACTGAGCAGTAACTGCATCATCACGAACCATAATCTGGCCGGTTACGTTCTCGTGGGTCACGTGCCCAGCGAATATTGCCGCTACGTTTTCCAGTGCGCCGTCACTAATCGCAGTTCTCGCGCCGCCACCCTTTTCTTCTGCCGGTTGGAAAATTAGCCGTACTGGCCCAGGCGGTGGGCTTTTGACTAGCAAGTTGGCGGCACCGATCAGCATCGCCATATGAGCGCCGTGACCGCAGGCATGCATTTTACCGGGATAAATTGATGCATAAGGAGCACCTGTGCTCTCAGTGCCGGGTAAAGCATCCATCTCTGCTCTTAAAGCAATCGCCATTTTGTCAGGATCGCTTCCTTCAATGTGACCAATAACGGCGTGACCAACTCCTGCGTAGTCATATTTTATTTTGAGACGTTTGAGTTCTGCAATGATTCGTTCCGCGGTACCTGCTTCCTCAAATGCCAGATCAGGATGTTGATGAAACCAGTGTCTAAGGGTAACAAGTCGAGAAAACAGCTTCTCTCCAAGCTCATCAATACCTATTGAATCGACCATTTTTAACTCCTTCTATTATTAAGGCATTTAACAAAAACTAAGCCATTTTAAAAACTGAGTTGACTCTTTTATGCTGATAAAACCTTAGCCAGATGAGCTCGAATATCTTCTAGCGAGTGCTTCACTAAGTTTTTATTTAGTTCCACAATCACTGATTTTTTCACCTCTGCTCCAAGCTCTTTACGCAAGACACCCAGAAAAGAGGGCTCGGAAACAATTATCAGCCGAGCAAATTCTTTACCCGTCAGTTTCTCCTGCAAATACTGTGCGACCTTGCGGGCAAAATAAAGCACTTCCCGTGTGTGTGGATCGCTCATAGAATTGACGTCATGACGGCCAGAAAGATTAGCATCGCGCTGTTTGCCTGGCAGGTCGGCAGTAATATCTTTTGCGTGTTGGCGTGCCTCGGGATGGACAAAATCTTCAACTTCTTCTAGCGAAGATGAGGGTGAATTAGCGCTGAAGATGCGAGCATGACTACTATCTGAAACAATAATTAAAGTTTTTGACATTTCCTCTCTCCTTTAAAGAATGAACTCCTCTCGGTAGAAATTGTTTGCCTTATTTAAGGACACAAAATCCCGTCCTCCAGTATGCTCCTATTTTTATTTTTTTCCAATTTTTTTCTGATTGTTTCTACTTAAAAATATAAGTTTAGAAAGAAAGTTTAGGTCAAATGCATGCTATTGTGTGTCAAAAGTTATCAGAAATTTTTATTTAATTTCCACCTTTTATTGATAAAGGTCAGTGCAAATATTTATTTAGTTTTGTACGCTGGCGTTTCAGCTTTTATTTTTAAAGAGGGTGGTTTATATGCAATCGAAAAAATTAATTATTTTTCTAGTGACACTAATCGTTATCTTAAGTGGATGTGCGTCGACATCTCAGCAATCTCAAGAGCAATCAGGGATGGTAATTGGTGCTATTCTCGGTGGTGTTTTAGGTTCTCACGTTGGAGATGGACGGGGACGAACAGCTGCAACAATTGTTGGCGCTATAATTGGTTCTTCTATTGGTGGCAATATCGGTCGTTCAATGGATGATACTGACCGACTCAAAACTGCACAGACACTTGAAACCGTTCGCACAGGCGTACCTTCGAGCTGGGTCAATCCTGATACAAACAACCACTATACAGTGATTCCCACTCGCACTTATGAAGAAACTGCCGGCTCCCCATGTCGCGAATTCACAATGAATGCTGTTATAGGCGGAGAGAAAGAGAAAATCTATGGAACAGCCTGCAGGCAAGCTGACGGAAGCTGGAAAGTGCAGGATTAGAATCAGAATTGAGAGTCTAGGTTAACTTGATGTGGCTGTTTTATTTTTTTCTAGTCATAGGTGGAGGTGTCGCTGTCGTTTCGGATAAAAAATTACATCAAGTTGAATAATTTGGAATATTTCAAAGGGGTTTTCTAGTATCATATATTTACAATTATTGATTCGACTTTTAGCTAATTTTACATTAATGTTCTTCGCATTAGATTTTGAGATATTCGTAGCTAAATGCCCTTTAAATTATTCATTTTTACTTTTTTTATCAGTGCCCTAATTTTTAAGGCCCATGCTGGCGTGCATCAGTATCAAGTTACCATTGATGAAAACATTGAAAATGCTAATGTTGAGATCTGCTTTGATGGTAAGGCACCGGAATATCTTGCTATCGCAAACAAAAGCGGCAACCAGGATTTAGTCCTCTTTCCTCAATCAAAACAAGGTCCTATAGAAATTCAGGGGCGTTATTGGAAAACTAAGAAGCTATCTAAAAATGCCTGTCTTAGCTATCAAGTTAATATAAAAAGGCATCACGCTAAACGTTCAAAGCAATCGGCGGATCGTAAAAATATCGCTTTTATCGAAGAGAATACTTGGCTTTGGTTGCCGGAGTTAATCAATCAAAAGTATGATGTGCAGCTTTCATTTAAATTGCCTTTGTGGGCTGAAATATCTGCGCCTTGGTTACAACCTGATTTATCTAAATATGAATATCGCTTAGGAAGCCAACCTCAAGAGTGGGGATATACTTTGTTAATTGGTGATTTCAATCGACAAGTTTCTCAAATTGACCAAGGGCATCATCTTGATATTGCATCGGCTCGACATCTCGAAAAACGACAGCCGATCATTCAATGGCTAACAGATGTTGGCAAAGGGTTAAATAACTATCTGGGCGATTACCCCGCAAAACGGACTCAGATAATTGTCATAGCAAAACAACAAAAAGCCAATAGAGGCCCCGTACCTTGGAGTTATTTAACTAGAGGCAACGGCTTTGGAATTCGTTTTGTAGTAGTTCCCTCTTATGATATTGAAGACTTTTATTCTGATTGGAATGCCACTCACGAATTTAGCCATCAATTGTTACCTAAAATTCGTTATGATGATATTTGGTTATCCGAAGGACTATCTTCTTATTTGCAATTTGTTTTGCTTAGTCAGTCGGGAAAAATTAGTCAGGAAAAGGCTTGGTTAAAAATCCATAAAGGATTTCAGAGGGGTGAGAAAGGCACAAAGAAACTCAAAAATGAAACTCTCTCGGCTTCATCTCGCAAACGTAAAAGCAAAGGTCGTTCGGGAAGAACCATGAGAATCTATTGGAGTGGTGCTCTCTATTTCTTAAAAGCGGATGTTGCTTTACGTGAAGCTTCTGGTGGAAAACAAGGTTTAAATGACGTTTTGCTAAAACTAAACCGCTGTTGTATTGAAGGTTCCAAAGTTTGGGTTGGTGAGGAGTTAGCTTCTAAACTGGATGAATTATCAGGAGTGGCTGTCTTTAGACAACTATATCAAGAATTTTCCAACGCAACGCACTTCCCAGAATATCAATCAACCTTTGAGCAGTTGGGAGTTAGTTTCGCTTCGGATGAAAAGCAACCGGTACAAATTAAAGAGAATTCTCTCGCAAAAATTATTATGCAATAATGCTATTGAGTTTTAGTCTATAGTCACCATAAAGTCAGTAGAAATCCCTTTCAGTTAAAGGCCAAGGTCATGGGCAGTAAATACAAAACAGAAACCGTCATTGATGTGATTCATTGGAATGACACTTTATTCTCTTTCAAAACCACTCGTGATCCTAGTCTTAGATTCAGAAATGGCGAATTTATTATGATTGGTTTAGAGCAAGAAGGTGCGAAACCAATTATGCGTGCCTATAGTATTGCAAGCGCCAATCACGAAGAGCATTTGGAGTTTTTTAGTATCAAAGTTCAGGATGGTGCTTTGACCTCTAAACTTCAGCATCTTAAAGTTGGGGACGAAGTGTTGATTGGAAGCAAACCAACGGGAACGCTTGTTATTGATGATTTGAGAGACGGACGTAATCTTATCTTGATTGGAACTGGAACAGGGTTGGCGCCTTTCTTAAGTATTATTAAAGACCCGGAAACTTACCAGCGTTTCGAGAAGGTGGTGCTATTTCATGGAGTAAGGTTTGTTAATGAAGTTGCGTATCATAAGATGCTTTCGGAGGATTTAAAAGAACATGAATATCTCGGTGAAATGATTTCCGAACAACTCATTTATTACCCTTGTGTAACCCGCGAAAGATATCAAAACCAAGGCAGGATCACAGACTTAATGCGAGCAGGAAAGCTTTGTTCTGATATTGGTTTACCGCCGCTTGACCCAAAACAAGATCGAGTAATGATTTGTGGAAGCCCATCAATGTTAACCGAGACTTGTACTATTTTAGGTGAAAAGGGATTTGAAGAAAGTCGGAAAAAAGGTGTTCAAGGTGATTATGTGATTGAACGAGCTTTTGTGGAAAGTTAAGCTGATTCGATGAAGGCTAGAATAAAATCAAAAATAGAAAACCGTAATGAAATATTTCAACAAACTCGAGATTTTTTCTATCAACGTAATGTTTTAGAAGTTGATACGCCTTTAGTTAGACAGTACACAGTAACCGATCCCTACATGTCCGCTTTAGGTGTTTTCGATTCAAGAGAAAATCAACAAGGTTATCTACAAACCTCACCAGAATACGCGATGAAAGAATTATTAAGTGATGGTTCTGGCGATATTTTTCAATTAAGTAAAATGTTTCGTGCCGATGAACAAAGCAAAATTCATTCATCTGAATTTACTATGCTGGAGTGGTATAGAATTGGTTTTGATCATATAGAGTTGATTGAAGAAGTCGTCGAGTTTATTCAACAAATTGTCGGAACGAAGAAAACCAAAATTGTTAGTTATCGAGATGTTTTTCTTTCTGTATTATCGATTGACCCGTTTAATATTTCATTCGAATCGCTTAAAAAAAAGTCAACGCAGTTACTAGGTGAACTTCCAGAAGAACTACTATTTGATAATTATTTAACATTATTATTTAGTGAAAAAATTGAACTAAGCTTCGACCAAAATCTAATAACAATCGTCAAAGATTACCCTGCGAGCCAAGCAAGTTTAGCTAAAGCCAGAAGTGAAAATGGAATAACAACCGCTGACAGATTTGAAGTTTATTTAGCTGGAATGGAGTTGGCTAATGGTTTTAATGAACTCACAGATCCCCAGCTGCAACTTGTGAGGTTTAAAGAAGATAACCAAATAAGAAAGCAGTTAGGTTATCCTGAAATAGAAATTGATACCGGATTTATTAACGCTTTAGAAAAAGGTTTGCCAAATTGTGCAGGAGTTGCGCTAGGAATCGACCGCCTATTGATGATAAAGTTAGGCGAGAAAAATATCTCAGAAGTGATTCTTTAGACTTTATGCAAAACCAAAGTAACCTTCCACTTTTGTACAGCTTCAGACGATGTCCCTATGCGATGCGCGCAAGATTAGCGATTGATGCGGCGAGCATTGCTGTTGAAACAAGAGAGATTCTTCTGCGAGATAAACCGAAGGAAATGTTGCAGGCATCTGAAAAAGGAACGGTACCAGTTTTAGTTCTACCTAATGGACAAGTTATTGATGAAAGCATCGATATTATGTTTTGGGCGTTACAACAAAATGATCCTCATAATTTTCTGGCTGAAAGTGAGTTAGATATAGCGAAAGAACTTATCAAAAAAAATGATGTTTCCTTTAAACCGAATTTAGATAAATATAAATATGCGGTTAGGTTTCCAGAAAAATCAGTGCGAGAATATCGTTCAGATTGTGAATCTTTTTTAAATGATTTAGAAAAACGTTTAACACTAAAAAAATTTCTAGTAGGTGATAATAAAACAATTGCAGACATCGCTATCTTTCCTTTTATTCGTCAATTTGCATTTGTGGATAAAGATTGGTTTGATACTTGTAAATATGGAAGTTTAAAAGTATGGGTCAATGAAAATCTAAATAGCGAGGAGTTTCATCGAATAATGGTGAAGCGTGAAGTATGGAAAGCGGATCTAGTATAAATAAGTTAGCTGAAATTCTTGTATTTGAAAGGGAACTTGGATAACGTGTGTTTTAATTAAAAGCATTGACGAGCAAATCGCATATTGCGCGTCGTGCGCAATAATAGGTTGTTAGGCATCAAGGATATAAAATCAGGATAAGTGTATTACGAAATGTAGTTAGCTTTTCTCTTTTTCTTGCTTTTATAAAATTTTGTCCATCTTTTGCAAATGGAAAGAGTGAGATTGATCATTTTTCCTTGCCTAATATAGAAAGTACGCTAAATAATGGTCACACCAAAATTATTGAATGCCTATTCTGTTCCCACAGTAGCAGTAGGCGTAATTGAGAATTTTTCCGGTGAGCTTGGCGTTGTACGCAGGATCGTGGATTCAAACATCTTATATGTTAATATACTAAGACAAATAGTTGGAGGTGTTATGCGATGTCAGCTGCATTAAAACAAGTAATTGAAAATATTGAAGAACTTACCTCTAGTGAAAAGGCTTTAGTTGCTCATTGTCTTATTTCATCACTAGAAGTATCACATGATGAAAGTGTCGATAATGCATGGATTGAATTATCTGAGAAAAGACTTTCTGAACTTGGATCTGGGGTAGTAAAGGGTGTTTCATGGAAAGAAATAAAAAATGAGGTTACAGGCTGAAATGCCTAAAATCACGTTTCATCCCGATGTTGTAAAAGAAGTAAAATCTTCTTATCTTTGGTATGAAAAACAAGCCAATGGTTTAGGTGAAGACTATTTAGCAGAACTTGAAATCTCATATCAAGCAATAGTTGAGCTTCCTAACACTTGGCCTAAATTAAAAAAAGGATTTCGTAGATTTTTGCTAAGCAAATTTCCTTTTTCAATAATATATCATTTTAATAAAAACACCGTGTTTGTTGTAGCTATAATGCATAACAGCAGAAAGCCAGGATATTGGGTCGAAAGAATATAGCCAAAAAAAGCAAGAAAAGATGTCATCTTAATTTGGCTTTAGCCTCCAAATCCAATACAGGATAATCTAATTTATGTATCAACCAACATTGATTACATGGGGATTAATTATCTTCGGGCTGATTACCTGTCTTCCGCTTTTATTCGCCCAATTAATCATCTTGATAGAACCAGAAGGAAAGAAGGCGAAAGATATTCTGGTCGGGAAAGACCAAGGATGGAGAGATAAAACGCATTTTAAATCGTCATACGGTCTTGCTATTGCTGATTGGTTTATCTTTGCACCTTTGTTTATCTTGGGGATAATTGGAATAATCTTAAATAGCTATTGGGGCTATTTATTGTTTGCGGTTTCTGGTGCCATTCAATTATATATAAATGTCTTTTTATGGTTCTTAGAAAAAGAATATGTCTATCCTTCAAAAGGACCACTAAAATACTATACATATTTTTGGGGAAACTTTATTTATTGGGGACTCGCAACTTTGATTTATGGAATTTATCGTCTTAATGGCTGCGTGGCTTAAAATCGCGTTCGGTGCCGAGATTAGATCAAAATATAAAATAAATTATGAACGGACTAAAAAACTTAGGATATAGTGACTGGTTTAGCAGCCGAGTAGAGGACAATAAAAACTCTTCTCATGGCATTGCTCGAATAACTTCTGTTCATAAAGATAGCTACACCTTATCAAAAGGCGGTGAGGAAATATTTGCTGAATTGTCCGGAAACCTTCTTTATAGCTCAGGCTCTTCCAGCGATTTTCCTACCACGGGCGATTGGGTGTATGCAGATTGTTATGACGACGATACCCATGCAATTATATATGGACTCCTTCCAAGAAAAACTTTACTGAAAAGGAAGGCTGCGGGAAAGTTAGTTGATTTTCAGTTAATAGCTGCGAATATAGATGTCGCTTTTATTATCCAATCATTGAATGATAACTTTAATTTACGAAGGCTGGAACGCTATTTAGTTATGGTCAACGATAGTGGGATTGAACCTTTTATTCTGCTAAGTAAGTGCGATCTTATACCAAAAGAAAAGATTGATGAAATTAAAGAAAAAGTTCACAACATCGCTCCACATACAAAAGTGATAGCATTTAGTAATTTGAATCGAGAGAATATTGATACTGTTATTCGCTTTTTAAAGAGAGGATCGACCTATTGCTTGTTAGGTTCATCTGGCGTTGGTAAAACTTCTTTACTTAACAGCCTAATAGGTAACGATAAGTTTGAAATTCAGGCGGTGAGTAAAATACAAAACAAGGGGCGCCATACTACAACCAGCCGCCAATTGATCCGGTTAGAAAGTGGCGCTATGATAATTGATACTCCAGGGATGAGAGAGCTAGGTAGTATGTCCACAAATGAAGGGTTAGACGATACCTTTTCCGAGATATTGGAGATTTCTCAAAACTGTAAGTTTAGCAATTGCTCCCATATCAATGAAAAAGGCTGCGCAATCTTATCAGCTATAAAATCGGGCAGCTTATCTGAGCAACGCTATCAAAACTATGTGAAGGTGAAGAAAGAATCTGAATTCAATCAAATGTCTTATTTGGAAAAAAGAAATAAAGATAAAAATTTTGCAAAGCTGGTTAAAGCAACGATGAAGAATAAGCAGCGGAAAAACATTCAATGAATCACTGACTTGATAGTTATCCTAATCAACTATCCTTAGTAACAAGCCTTTGCCCTAAAACAACATCTGCCTCCAACTGAACTGAATCATCCCATTGCCAATTTTTATTTTCCATCAATAGAATTACAGTTGAGCCTAATTTAAATCGCCCCATTTCTTCACCCTTTTTGAGACTGATATCTTGATCGCTATAGTCCCAACTTTCGATTGATTTTCGACTTGGCGGGGTGATATTGCCAGCCCAAACTGTTTCAATACTGCCAACAATGGTTGCTCCTACCAATACCATAGCCATTTTTCCAAAAGCGGTTTCAAAATGACAAACAACACGTTCGTTTCTGGCAAAAAGCTTAGGAACGTTGCGGACGGTTAGTGGATTCACTGAAAACAGCTGGCCGGGAACATGAGTCATTGAAATTAGTTCACCGTCACAGGGCATGTGGATGCGATGATAATCCTTCGGAGCAAGGTAAATAGTGCTAAATTCACCTTGTTCAAAAAAGCGGGCTTGTTCAACGTCGCCACCTAGCAGCTCCAAAACAGAGAAACCATGGCCTTTTGCTTGTATGATTCTATCGGATTCTATTTTTCCAAATTGACTGACTGCGCCATCAACTGGAGAACAAAAGCTTTTGTTATCACCGTCAATTGGGCGTGAATCTAGATCGATTGCCCGAGTAAAAAAGTCATTAAAACAGGCATAATTTGTTAGCTCGGGCTCAATTGCGTTACTCATATCAATACTATAAGCCTTAGCAAACCACTTGATAAACTGATTTTTAAACCAAGGTGTTTTAACGTCTGCAAGTTTTCCCGCTAGTACAGATACTGCGTGCTTGGGCAGCACATATTGAAAAAATATTTTGAGATTGTCTAAAAATGACATGAAAAGACTCGTTACTGGGTTAATTCTTTGAGATTTTAACTCAATTAATCCGTTTGAGCATCAATTCCTTGTCGATAAATACCATCAAAATGAGTAATCGGACGGCAACTTCTGAGCGCAACTCGTAAAAATTAACTATATTTACTCTATATTATTGATTTATTTAAAAAGATTGGGTTTCTGAAGTAATGAACGTAGTCCTCGGTGCATTTATCGTTGTTGCCGCCGTATTAGGCGGTTATGTGTTATCACATGGAGAACTAGCGGCCTTGTGGCAACCTTTTGAGTTATTGATTATCGGCGGCGCCGCATTGGGTGCTTTTATAATCGCAAACTCAGCAAGTGTGACAGTTAGAACTTTTAAGCAATTTCCGAAATTATTTCTTGGAAAACGCCATACCAAGATATTGTATCTTGAGCTTCTCGCTTTGCTTTATCAGCTTTTTAATACTATTCGCCGTGAAGGCTTAATTGCCATTGAGCGGCATATTGAAGACCCACAATCGAGTGACATTTTTACCCGTTTCCCAGATGTGGCTAGTGATAGCCACGTATTAGAGTTTATATGTGATTATTTACGCCTGATGGTTATTGGCGACATGACCGCCTATGAGCTCGAAAATCTGATGGATGTTGAGCTTGAGACTCATCACCATGAACAAGCAGCGCCATCTCATGCATTAGCAAAAGTAGCGGATGCTTTGCCGGGGTTTGGTATTGTTGCGGCAGTGTTAGGTATCGTCATCACAATGGGAGCTTTGGGTGGGCCGCCCGAAGAACTAGGTTTGCATGTTGCTGCGGCACTGGTTGGAACTTTTCTGGGTATTTTATTGGCTTATGGTTTTGTATCACCTCTGGCAAACGCATTAGAAAATATAGCAAATGAAGAGGCTAAATTTTACGAATGTATAAAGGTTTGTATTTTGGCAACGATCAACGGTATGCCTCCGCAAATTGCAGTGGAGTTTGGTCGTAAAACACTACTTTCTGATGTTCGGCCGAGTTTTTATGAATTAGAAGAATGTGTTCGAGGCGTTAAGTAACACGTTATTACTATGAACGATGAAATTGAAACACCAAGACCAATAATTATAAAGCGAGTAAAAAAAGCGAGCCATGATTTTCATGGCGGTAGTTGGAAGGTTGCTTTTGCCGACTTTGCGACAGCTATGATGGCTTTTTTCTTATTACTTTGGGTGATGGGAAATGCCAGTGAAGAGGAAAAAGAGGCAATTTCTGGCTATTTTAACGACCCAGCGGGGGTGGCAGACCTCTCAGGTGCAACCAAATCGATTATCGGAGAGGGTGGCGCTGACTCTGCTGTGATTGAGATTAATGCACCAAGTGTGGAGGTAGAAAAGCCTGCGGATGAAATAGATGAACAGGCACTAATGGATTTGGCTGAAAAGCAAGAATTAGAAAATTTAGAAAAATTGAAGAAAAAGTTGGAAGAAATGGTATTCTCCGCGGCGGCTTTTAAAGATTTCAAAGAGCAGGTCTATATTGATATCACCCAAAGCGGGTTAAGAATCCAAGTGGTCGATAAAGATAAACGCCCGATGTTTGATAGCGGCAGTGCGGAACTTAAATATTATTCGACGGATATTTTAAAAGGTTTGGCGAGCGTTTTGGCTCAAGTGCCCAATAAATTGAGCATTACTGGCCATACCGATGCAAAACCTTATATGGAAAGAGAGAACTATGGTAATTGGGAGTTGTCTTCTGATAGAGCCAATGCAGCAAGAAGGGTTCTCAATGAAAATGGTATTAGTGAACAAAAAATAGCGAGAGTGGAAGGTTTTTCGTCATCAATGTTATTTGATGACGATAATTCTTATTCACCGATTAATCGACGTATTGCAATTATTGTATTAAAACAAAGTGCAGTTGATGAAATAGAAAAACAAGTACTTGGAGTAAACTGATTTTGGCTAATCAGAAAATAAAAATAAAAAATTATTCTGCGGATGTAGAATCTGCACTCTATGAGATCACCGAACTAGGGATTTCAAGTGATTCTATGGAAGATTATTATACTAAAATCCACGAAATTATAGGGCGGTTAACCTACGCTGAAAATTTTTTTATTGCACTTTATGACCAAAAACGCGATAGGGTGAAATTTGTTTATTTTGTTGACGAAGTAGATACCAACTTAAATGTTGATAATTTGGGCGTGTTAACACAAGAAGATTTGCGTAAAAGTTTAACGGGGCATCTGTTAAAAACAGGGAAGATGATGCACAAAAATATGGAGCAAGCGCGTAAACTTGAAGAAGAAAATGTGATCACTCAACAAGGAACGGATGCTGCTGACTGGTTAGGGATACCTCTTAGTTACAAAAACGAGCTGTTAGGTGCGATGGTTATTCAAAGCTATGATCCCAATATTATCTTTGGCAAGAAAGAAGAAGATATTTTGCAATTTATATCCCGTCAAATAGCATTGTTAATTAAAAGTAAAATAGCAGAACAAAACTTGGTGGAGGCAAATCGTTCATTAGAAAAGCGCGTAGCAGAACGAACTGAAACTTTGAAAGAAATTAATGTCGCGATGAGAATTGAAATTGAGGAACGTAAAAAAAGTGAGGATATCCAAGCCGCGTTATTTAAAATTACTGACTTAGTTAGTACCTCAAGCAGTTTAGACGATTTCTTTAAAAGTACACATCGGGTTATATCTCAGTTGATGTATGCAGAAAATGAATATGTTGCTTTGCTATCTGACGATAAACAATTTGTTGAGTTTTTATATCATGTTGATCAACTTGACCCTAAACCTGAAAAACGCTTAATTACCGAAGAAAATAAACGTATTGGATTTACTGAGAGAATTTTATTGAGCGGTGAAGTTGTTCTTTTTAATCGAAGGGATGAGGATGCTAAAGCGACTTCTGGAGCCAGTGCCGCTTCTTTTCTGGGAGTTCCGCTAAAAGATAAAAATCGAACCTTTGGTGTTCTGGCTGTGCAAAGTTATAGTAAGGACATTATTTATGATGAAATAGATAAAAAAATATTAATTACCATTGGTAAACAAATAGCGACTGCTATTTTGCGTAAAAAGGACGCCGACTCATTAAGAACTGCTCATGAACAGCTTGAGCATCGTGTAAGAGAAAGAACATCCGAACTCGAAAAAACGATTATAAAAAGAAGAAAAATTGAGCTGCAGTTAGAGCATGATTCGCTTCACGATACCTTAACGGGATTACCCAATAGACTTTATTTTTCTAATCAACTGAATGAACTTATTGAGCGAGGCGATTCACTTTTGGGAAATCATTTCGCAGTGCTATTTTTAGACTTAGACCGATTTAAGTTAATTAACGATAGCCTAGGTCATCATGTGGGTGATTTATTTTTAAAGGAAGTTTCAACTAGACTCAAAAGTTGCCTACGACAAAATGATGTAGTCGCTAGGCTTGGCGGTGATGAGTTTTGTATTTTGATGAGGCAAATTGATGATCAAAGAACTGCGATAAATTTATCGGCTCGAATATTAAAAGAGCTTAAAAAACCTGTAGTTGTTGAAAAACATTCGCTGATTACCAGTGCGAGTATAGGGATCCGTTTGGCAATTTCTGATTCTTCTACGGCAGCAGAAATTATGAGCGACGCAGATGCGGCTATGTACCAAGCGAAGCACCAAGGTAAAAATTGTTTTTGTCTATTTGATTCAGATATCAAAAGTATTGTGACTTCAAGGATGGAGATTGAAAACGATATGCGGGATGCTATTAAAAATAAAAATATGTATCTTGTCTATCAACCCTTGATGGATTTACGCACTAACAAAATAGCCGGCTGTGAAGCGTTAATTCGTTGGCAGCGCCCCAATCAAGAATTTATGTCGCCTAGTGAATTTATTCCTATTGCTGAAGAAACGGGAATTATTGTTGAAATTGGAGAGTATGTTGCGTTGGAAGCAGTAAAAGCGTTAGGGGAATTTTCTAAGCATCCAGCAACTAAAGATTTGACAGTTAATATCAATGTTTCTGCGTTACAAATATTGTCCCGAAGTTTTGATGTTTTTATTAGAGAGCTTTTAGCTAAAACGAAAGTTGATCCTAAATTACTAAATATCGAAATCACTGAAAGTATATTAATAGAAGATTACAAAGCAGCGACAAGCTTTGTTAGAGAATTGAAATCGATGGGCATCTCTGTATATCTTGATGATTTTGGAACAGGATTTTCGTCATTAAGTTATTTGCACCAATTCCCGTTTGACGTGATTAAACTAGATAAATCTTTTATTGATGCCATGGAAATTGGTGAAAAAAATCTTGCCATTGTTGATTCAATATCTTCCATGGCAAGCAACCTACAAATGGAAATCGCTGCTGAAGGAATTGAAACCGAAGAACAACTTAATCAATTAAATCGATTTGATTATCATTATGGACAGGGGTACTTTTTTGCCAAACCAATGCCATTAGATGAATTAATAGAGTTTGCTAACAAAAACAGTGGAGAACCGATAAAAACCTCAGCTAGTTGACTCGTTGTTAGCTAATATTTTTTGATAATTTTGCCAGCGTTGGCTTGATATTTTTTGTTGTTTGACCGCTTCAATAATTTTACAGCCCGGTTCATTAATATGTTTGCAATCTCGATATTTGCAACTTCCTAAAAAGGGTTGAAACTCTCTAAATCCATTTGCTATTTGTTGATTGGTTAAATGCCATAATCCAAACTCTCGTATGCCGGGAGAGTCAATGATAAAACCTTCTTCAATCGTATTTTCTGTTAAACAAAACAACTGTGATGCAGTAGTTGTATGTTGACCAAGTCTTGAACTTTCAGAAATTGATTTGGTAGTGATGGATTGTGTTGGAAATAACCAATTGATGACTGATGATTTTCCCACGCCAGATTGTCCCACCAATATACTCGAATGTCCTTTCACTTCGTCATACAATGCTTGTTGCCCAATATTTTCTTTGGTGCTGATCTTAACAAGGGGATAGTCAAGATCTTTATAAATATCCAATTGTGGTTCGATGGCTTGAGCTTTTATTTCACCTATCAAGTCCCATTTATTGGCTACAATAACTATATCAATTCCGCTATTTTCAATCGCAATCAAATATCGATCTAGCAAGATAGTGGAAAAATCAGGCAGCGGCGCAACTAAAATAAACACTCGATTAATATTGGCAACAACTGGTTTTAATCCTTGATGATGTGAAGGTCTTTGTAAAAGGGAGTTTCTTTCATTAATCGATTCAATAATACCTTGATTATTCTTGTCGAGACGAAAAATGACTCGATCACCGGGGACGGGAGCCCCTAAATTCTGGCGTAAGAAACAGCGATAGCTTTTGCCTGACTGAATTTCTAAAACATCGGCTTGCTCACCAAAACGTGAAATCATTACCCCTTCACATTGTTCGCCTAGATTGCCTAATTCGATATTGGAGTTTTCCCCAGAAGTTTTATTCTTCTGAGTTTTAGCTATTTGGCGCTTTTGTCGGTGAGTTAATTTATCTCTTTTTGCCAAGATTAATTTCCGTTAGCTTTCAATAACAATTATTTTAACACAGCTTTGAACTCGAACAGTTTACTAATTTCCTGCTAAACTTAGAATACAATACTTTGCAACCCACCCTAATAGCTAAGGATTAACTAGTGAAAAATTCAAATAACCTGATTTGGATCGATCTTGAAATGACTGGGCTTGACCCAAATAAAGAAAGAATCATTGAAATAGCAACCATTGTCACCGATAAAGATTTAAATATTTTGGCCGAAGGGCCAATGATGGCAATTAATCAACCTAAGCAATTGTTAGATGATATGGACGAATGGTGCGTTCGGCATCATGGCGATTCAGGGCTAACTCAAAGAGTGCTTGATAGTCAGATAACCGATGCGCTGGCAGAAGAGGCAACCATTAAGTTTTTAAGTGAATGGATAGATGCTGGAGTTTCCCCTATGTGTGGCAACAGTGTTGGTCAAGATCGACGCTTTCTAGTGCGTTATATGCCGGAATTATCGGAATATTTTCACTACCGGAATATTGATGTTAGTACATTAAAAGAATTGGCGGTACGCTGGAAACCGGAAATTTTGGGTGGATTCAAAAAGCAAAACAAGCATTTGGCTTTAGATGATATTCGTGAGTCAATTGAAGAGCTGGAATATTTTAGAGAACATCTTATTAAGCTTTAATGAGGTTCGACTGATAATCAAAAAATTTAAAATGATATGACAAACAAAAAAAAATATCCGTTAGCACCTTCTGCGCTTTATAGTGCTGAGCAAATAAAAAGTATCGAGCAGAGGTACGCCGCGCAGAATGCACATGGAACTTATCCATTAATGGAAAAGGCGGGCGCATCAGTATTTCACCACCTTGTTTCAAAATGGCCGCATGCGCGAAAAATAGTCGTTGTTACCGGTAAAGGCAATAATGCAGGAGATGGTTTTATCGTCGCCAGATTGGCGGCGGAAAGGCGTATTAAAGTGCACCTTTGCCATCTAGCCGATCCTAACCAACTGACTGGCGATGCGTTAATTGCTTATCGACAAATCCCTCGACAAGCGATAAAAATCGTATCGCCAGAAGTCATTAAATTTACCGACTACGATGTGATTGTTGATGCAATGCTTGGTACCGGAATCAAAGGGAAAATTATTGAGCCTTATTTGTCAGTAATAAAACGAATCAATGGCAATAAGGTTCCGGTGTTAGCGATTGATATTCCTACTGGCGTTGAAGCCGATACCGGTTTTGTTCACAACGAAGCAATTCGAGCGGATCTAACCGTGACGTTTGTTGCTCATAAAAAGGGTATGTACACAGGTGACGCAGCAAACTACCGCGGTCAAGTGGATCTATCGGAACTTGATATCCCTAATACCTATTACGATCAACATACCTTTCATTTGTTTTCTCAAAATTGGCATAGCTTAAAACATAAACTGATACCGAGGAAAATGGTTTGTCACAAAGGCGCTTTTGGTCATACATTGGTTATTGGTGGTCAAAATGGTATGTCTGGTGCGGCGATTCTAGCATCAACAGCTGCGGCCCGTAGCGGTAGTGGATTAACCTCTGCTTGGGTTGGCAAAGAATCTGCCAGAGCTTTAGTGACCTATACCCCAGAAGTGATGGCTACAGGCGTCGACGAAAGTGATATTTTGCAGCGGATTGAAGGATTGATTCCTTCTGAAATTACCCTAGTTCTAGGTCCTGGTCTCGGTAAGTCAAGCTGGAGTAAAGAATGGATTGATGCTGTATCAGCTAATGACTCTTTAAGGTATTCTAATCAGGTATGGGACGCAGATGCCTTAAACTGGCTCGCCGATTTTTCGGACGATGTGCCTAATCGATACAATTCAAAACGTATTCTAACCCCTCATCCCGGAGAAGCAGCACGGCTTCTTAATACCGATATTTATACAATCAAGCAAGATCGTTACAAGGCGGCCGAAAAAATCGCCAGTCGCTATGGTGGCGTTTGTGTACTCAAAGGTAATGGCACAATCATCACTGACGAGAAAGGATTTCAGGTCGTTTGCCCTGTAGGAAATCCGGGGATGGCAAGTGGCGGCATGGGAGACGTTCTTGCTGGATTAATTGGCAGTTTATTAGCTCAGGGATTTAGCTTGATGGATGCAGCTATGCTGGGCGTTTGTATTCATGGTGAAGCAGCCGATAAGGCCGCTGGAACCGGTCAGTTTTATCGCGGTTTATTAGCTAGTGATTTGTTTCAATACTTTCCTCACTTATTGAATCCTTAGAGTGTTAGAATATTTGTAGGTCAAAATAAATTTAATAGCGATATGGTGAAATTTTTTTTAGAAAACGAACAAGCTACCCTTGATTTTGGCGCAAAACTGGCTCAATTTTTACCTCAAAAGGGAATTGTTTTTTTGCATGGGCCGCTAGGCGCGGGTAAAACCACTCTTGTAAGGGGATTATTGCAGGCTTCTGGACATAAGGGGAGTACCAAGAGTCCGACTTATACCTTAGTGGAACCTTATCAAATTGATGACAAAAAGTTTTATCATTTCGATTTATACCGTCTTTCAGATGCGGAAGAGCTTGAGTACATGGGATTTAGAGATTATTTAGATGAAAAAAGTCTATGTCTTATCGAATGGCCTGAAAAAGGCGGTAATTTTTTACCAAAAGCAGATCTTGAGATAAGCTTAAGCTACCAAGGTGAGCAAAGAAGTATTAAACTGGTTGTGAATAATCCCAAGTGGAAAGAACTTGTTGATAGATTATGATGTCTATTGTTTCTAACAACGAATAATAAGTTAAAAATGGTGAAAAGTTGCTCCTAAAGCAGTTAGTACAATTAATGCAGAAATTAACAGTGCTAGGTTTTGTAAATCTCGTTTTTGTTAATCTGATCTTTGCTAATGTTGCCAATGCGTCTGAAATTAATGGTATTCGTTTTTGGCAAGATCCTGAAAAAACGCGAGTTGTTTTTGACCTCAGCGAAGATGTGAAATACAAGCTTTTTACTTTGCCCAATCCCTCTCGACTCGTGGTTGATATCGAGCAATCTTCACTCAATGTTGATTTATCAAAAATTGAATTACCTAAGGCATTTGTCAAGGCTATACGTAGCAGCAGTCAACCTGCAAAAACTCGAATTGTCATCGATCTAAAGCAAAAAATGACAACCAATGACTTTAAGTTAAAGCCTTATCAAGAATTTGGGCACAGATTGGTGGTTGATCTAAAGCCTAAAAATGGAAAGAAGAAAATCACTAAAACCGCAGAAAGCTCCGTAAAAAGCAAAAATAGAGATTTGGTTATTACCATAGACCCTGGTCACGGTGGAGAAGATCCGGGTGCGCCGGGTGGTGAAAAAGGGATTAATTTAGCAGTGGCCAAAAGGTTGGCTGCTCTGATCAACAAAGAAAAAGGCATGAAAGCGGTTCTAACTAGAACCGGAGATTATTTTGTCCAACTGAGAAAAAGAACTGATATCGCTAGAGAGAACAGAGCGGATTTATTTATTTCACTCCATGCCGATGGTTTTACTGATAAACGTGTGCGCGGAACCTCTGTTTGGATTTTGTCGCCAGAAGGGGCAGATTCTGAAATGGGTCGTTGGTTAGAACAAAAAGGAAATGCTTCGGATTTAGCTGGAGGCGTCGATATTTCACACCAAGATCCTTTGGTCGCTCAGGTTATATTAGATTTGTCTATGAACTATTCGGTAGGAGAAAGCCTTAAAGCTGCTGAATTGGTGAGAAAGCAGCTCGCCAAAAATATGCCAAAAATGCATGGTAAAGAAATAAAAAAGGCGGCTTTTGTGTTTCTTAAAATGCCAGACATTCCGGCAATGTTGGTTGAAATGGGCTTTATCTCCAATAAAGCTGAACGCAAGCAGCTTAAATCAACTAAACATCAACGGAAAATTGCCAAATCAATCTTATCGGGCGTTAAAACTTATTTTAAATCCAATCCGCCAGATGGAAGTCTATATGCCGCTATGGCTAAATCAAAATCTCACAGGGTAAAGTCCGGTGATACGCTTTCTGAAATTGCTCAATCTTATGACATATCTATTTCGCGTTTGAGAGCTCATAACCAACTTAAAAATGACCGTTTAAAAATCGGTCAAGTCATCCAAATTCCGGGAGCGTAAACTTGCTCGCTCAAGTAGCAAAATCGTCGAACCGGATAAACCGCCTAGATAATCGTCTGGCAAATCAGATTGCTGCTGGTGAAGTGGTTGAACGTCCTGCGTCGGTGGTAAAAGAGCTGCTAGAAAATGCCATAGATGCGGGAGCTAGTAGAATTGAAGTGGATATTGAGCGTGGTGGAACTCGCTTAATCCGAGTGACGGATAACGGTTGTGGAATCGTTAAAGATGATCTTAATTTGGCCTTGTGTCGTCATGCGACAAGTAAGATTACTACTAGCGAAGATTTGGCAGCAATCAATTCACTCGGTTTTCGCGGTGAAGCATTAGCAAGTATCGCTTCTGTATCAAGATTAACACTAACTTCCAGAACCAAAGATTCAGATTTTGCATGGCAAGCGATCGCTGAAGGTCGAGAAATGAATGTCAATATTCAGCCGGCTTCAGCCACGATTGGCACTCGCATTGAAGTGAGAGACCTTTTTTATAATACTCCAGCACGGCAAAAGTTTCTTCGCGCTGAAAAAACAGAATTTGGGCATGTGGAAGAAATATTTAAACGCCATGCGCTTTCAAATTTTGAAACCGCTTTTATTCTAAAGCACAATCATAAAGTGGTAAAACGGATCCCTGCGGGGACGGATAAACAACTCTATTTAAAACGAATAGAATCTATTTGCGGTAAGCCGTTTGCGGAAAATGCGATCCCGTTTATTTGCGAACATGAAATCGTCAAAATTCAAGGTTGGATAGGTGGATATCACTTCCATCGCAGTGAATCGGATCTTCAGTATGTTTTTATCAATGGTCGCCCGGTTAAAGATAAAATGTTAAATCATGCCATTCGTCAGTCTTATCAAGGGTTGTTGCCGGAAGGTCGGATGCCCACCTATGTGATATTTTTAACGATCGATCCCCATAAAATTGATGTGAATGTTCATCCAACTAAACATGAAGTTAGGTTTGATGAGCAGCGAACCGTTCATGATCTATTGGTTAAATCAATTGGGGATGCTTTAAATGAAGGAGGTTTGCTTCATCCGGGATCAAATCCTGAGTTTGAGCATTCGCAGACTGAAAGTTCGGGCTTTGAAAGTTCGGGCTTTGAAAATTCAACCAATCAAGACACTTTGACTCCGATTTCTCAACCCGCGTTTAGTCGACACGAAACCAATTATCGCCCGCGTAGCTTTTCCTATTCAGACGTTCATGCAAGTGATGGTCGCAATAAAAATTATCAAGTTAGAGATTACTCTTTGGTTGACCAAATCACGATCAATAAGCTAAGGCTGAATAGTGGTCATTGGGTTGTTATATCTCAACAAGCTGCCTATCTTGTTGAAGAACAACAATGGTTGTTTGATTATTTGCAGCAATTGATAATAGGAGAGCGAGTCTCCGTCAGTAAACCGTTACTTTTTCCACAAGCGATTGATTTAGATGTGGCTGATTTAGAAGAGTTTGATACTTTAAAACAGCTACAAAATCTTGGTTTTGTTTTTTCTCCACGCAAAAAGAATGGCATCTTGCTGCAACAGATCCCGTGTTGGCTAGCCTCGGTTGATAATGATTTGATCATTAGTCTATTTCCAAAATGGGTGAAATCATTGATTAATACTGAGCTTGAGAAGAATAACTTAGATGACCGGTCTACAAATCAGCAGTTGGTAGGATTAAGTGAAGTATGCTGTTCATTAATTCCTTTATCCTCTCAAATGATGGATTATTTGTTGATTGAAAATAAAAACCAACTCGATAATAGTCGTGCCGTTAAGGCTATAACCGATAAATTCGTTCAAAGTCTATTTAGCGAAGATCAAAAAAGTGCAGATTAAAGATACTCAAGCGCCTATCATCTTTTTAATGGGGCCAACGGCAAGCGGAAAAACGGCACTCGCAATTGAATTATATCAAACCGGCCAGTACGAAATTATTAGTGTTGATTCTGCGATGGTTTATACTCAAATGGATATTGGTAGTGCTAAGCCAACCGATAAAGAGTTAGTACTTGCTCCTCATCATTTGATTGATTTTATTGAGCCCAATCAAAGTTATTCTGCTTCTCAGTTTTGTGAAGACGCTATTTCATTAATTAATGATATTCATCAACGAGGCAAAATACCTTTGTTGGTTGGTGGAACCATGCTTTATTTTAAAGCCCTAAAAGATGGGCTCGCAGAATTGCCCGCGACTCAGGAGCCCGTTCGCCAGCAAGTGAAAGAATTGTTGAGTCAAAATGGATTGGCCTACGTTTATGAAGAGTTGAAAAAAGTAGATCCGGAAACTGCGTCTCGATTGCATATTAACGATAAACAGCGAATTACCCGCGCGCTAGAAGTTTATTTAATGACCAACAAACCAATGTCTGCTTGGCACGCTGAACAAAAAGAACGGGCTTTGGTTAATCCACTTTTATCAATTGCGCTTGCTCCCGCGGATCGAAAGGTGCTTCATCAAAGAATAGAATTAAGATTTGAACAAATGATAGACGATGGTTTTCTTGATGAAGTAGCAGGTCTTTATTATCGTGGCGATCTTGATCTCGACTGTCCATCCATGAGAAGTGTTGGCTATCGTCAAATTTGGCAGTATATGGATGGTGAACAATCTCTCTCCGAAGCAAAAGAAAAAGCCATTATTGCCACCAGACAACTCGCTAAAAGGCAGTACACTTGGCTAAGAAGTTGGCCGGATATTCAATGGTATGATCCGACCGAAAAAAGTGAAAAAGACGCCTGTATCAAGATTATTAAAAAGTTTGGGAATAAGCGTTAGTCGATATTTTCTATAGAATACACTTTTATTTACATTTCTTTATAACCAATTGGTCTTTGGGGGTTGAACTCATTTCATTTTGTACCCATTCATTGGACTATAGCTTAAGTGGTCTATTTAACTGATTCGCTTGATTTTGTATAGAAGTCAGATAACAAGCTGGCTTATTTTGGTGATAGTTTTTAGCTATGTTTGTAAGTGTAAGTTGGTCGATATTTTTGGTGGAAATTCGTTTTAACTGCTAAAATAGCCTTTAGATAGGGTCGTATAATTTTGGTAATGCAGCAAAGTTTGATATCTAACCAGTGGAAAATTTATAGGATGGGTACAAGTTATAAGTTTTTCAAATGTACTACATGGAAAGTGTTTAACGAAGTTTGCTAATCAGTCTGCAGGCTTTCCTTAAAATTAGCGTTTGTTTATAAATGCAAATGCTTTGATAAAAACAATAGCAAGTTTAGTAATGATTTTTGTATAAATTGAGTAATTTTGCTAAGCAAATAAAAACAATAAGGAGACTATTATGTCAAAAGGGCAATCGCTACAAGACCCTTACTTGAATGCACTACGCCGAGATCATATACCGGTGTCTATATTTTTGGTAAACGGGATCAAACTACAAGGGCAAATTGAATCTTTTGATCAATTTGTGGTGTTACTAAAAAATACCGTCAGCCAGATGGTATACAAGCACGCGATTTCAACAGTAGTTCCAGCTAAGAATGTAAAGTTGCCTCACGCTGATGCTGAGAAAGCTGCTAATAATGAAAGTGCAGGCAATTATTAAACGCTGAGCTTTATTGTTTTGTGATTGGAAATAAATGGACGTGATAGTTTTTATCATGTCCAATTTCTTTTGTTTTGTCCCCCGTTTATTATAAACAATAACGTACAAGTCTTTGTTATTCGTTTATAATCCTTGTTCTGATATCTAACCTATTGAAGAGTTTAACTACGCTTGTTTGATCGTCATTCTGGCGGCGAAAATGCCGTTCTTGTTCACATTGAATTACCTGATTCTCACAACAAAGAAGACAAAGACGAATTTGTCGATCTAGTTGTGTCTGCGGGGCTTTCAATTAAAGCTATGGTTGGAGGGAGTCGCCAATCGCCTCACGCACGTTATTTTATTGGTACTGGTAAAGCTGAGGAAATCAAACAGATCGTTGAAGATCAAAAAGCTGATGTTGTTTTATTTAATCACCGTCTCAGTCCAGCCCAAGAAAGAAATATTGAGCGACTAGTATGCTGTCGTGTTATCGATCGAACGGGTTTGATATTGGACATTTTTGCCCAAAGAGCACATACCCATGAAGGTAAATTACAGGTTGAGCTTGCTCAGCTTCGTCATCTATCTACTCGATTAGTTAGAGGTTGGACGCATTTAGAAAGACAAAAAGGCGGAATTGGATTGCGTGGTCCCGGTGAAACACAACTTGAAACTGATAGACGTTTATTGGGTGACCGAATCAAAAATATCCGTAAACGGCTAGAAAAAGTTGAAAAGCAACGAGAGCAAAGCCGTCGAGCGAGAAAACGTGGAAATATCCAAACCGTCGCACTAGTTGGTTATACCAATGCCGGTAAATCAACTTTGTTTAATCAGTTAACCGAATCAAAAGTCTATGCGGCGGATCAGCTTTTTGCCACCTTAGATCCGACTCATCGTCAGGTAGAAATTACCCCGGGACAACGAGTGATTTTATCCGATACCGTTGGTTTTATTCGCCACCTTCCTCATGATTTGGTCGCCGCTTTTAAAGCAACGTTACAAGAAAGTCGTCAAGCTGACTTGTTGTTGCATGTAATAGACGCCTCGGATATTCGAAGAGAAGACAATATCGATCAGGTTTATCAAGTACTCGAATCAATTGGTGCAGGTGATGTTCCGGTGATAGAGGTTTACAATAAAATTGATCAACTTAAGCAGGTTAAACCTAAAATCGAATCAGAAACCGATGAAACAAGCTTGGCTTCTTCTTCAAATGACCATTCAAATCATATTGCTCACAGAGTTTGGTGCTCAGCTAAAACAAACGAAGGTCTGGAGCTTGTCTTGCAGACCATTTCTCAACAGTTAGAAATCGAATGGCTGGACTTGAATTTGCGGATTTTGCCCCAAGACTTAAGTATTCGTAGTGAGCTTTATGATCTACATGTCATTACCCAAGAAACAATTTTGGATAATGGCGATGTGGAATTAGATATTCGTATCGATGCCGCTGATTGGCGACGTTTGAACCGACAGACTAATAAGCGATTAGAAAAATGCTGTAGCGGAGAAATTCCCAACTTTTCAATCGTCGATGACTAGCCTTTTTTAAGCTTATTCAATAGAATGAGCACAGATTAATTCAATATAAAACCGTAAAACTGGAGAAAAATATGCCTTGGAATGAGCCAGGTAATAATGGTAATAAAGACCCTTGGGGCAATCGTAAGAAACAAGATGGGCCACCTGATTTGGATGAGCTGATCAAGAAAGTTAGTGGATTTTTTGGGGGTGGAAAAGGACGTGGAAGCAGCAGTTCCTCTGGAGGAAGTACTAATTTTATTGTAATTGGGGCAGTTATCCTTGGTCTGTTATGGGCAGGTTCTGGGATTTACACGGTTGGTGAAGCTGAAAAAGGTGTTGTTCTTCATTTTGGACAATATGACCGTACGGTTGGTGCAGGTCTTGGTTGGTTGCCGAAAGGCGTTGAAAAAATGATCAAAGTAAATACCGATGAAATGCGTAATGCTTCGGTTAGCGGAGTTATGCTGACAAAAGATATTAATATTGTTGAAGTTGATGTTGGTATTCAATATCAGGTTGCTAATCCTGAGGATTATCTTTTTAAGCTCGGTGATGTTGAATCGACTTTAGAGCAAGCATCCGAAAGTGCGTTAAGGCAAGTAGTTGGTTCGGCAAATGTTGACGCCATATTAACTACGGATAAAGAACGTATCCAAGATGAGTTAAAAGATGAAATTGTTCAGGTTCTGGCTCAATACCGAAGTGGATTAAGAGTAATAACTGTCACTTTGAAACGAGTTCGCCCGCCGAGAGAAGTGAATGAGGCGTTTGAAGAGGTTAACCGTGCTGCTCAAGATGCAAAGCGAGAAATTCAAAACTCCGAAGCTTATCAAAATGAAAAATTACCATTAGCTAGAGCTGAAGCAGAACAAATGAAACAACAGGCTGATGCTTATAAAGCAACTATTTTAGCGAAAGCGAACGGTGAAGTAGCTCGATTTAAACAGCTGTTGCCACAATATGCTGCTGCTCCAGAAGTGACTAGAACGCGTTTATATTTAGAAGCGGTTGAGCAAGTAATGTCTAATTCAAGTAAAGTAATGCTTGATACCAAAAGCGGAAACAATATGATTTATCTCCCACTTGATCAAATAATGAAGAAAAATAAGGAGACAGACAATGTCAAATAAGAGCTTGTTTATCATTATTCTCATTTTAGTGACATTGATGGGCTTTTCTAAGTCAATCTATATTGTTGAAGAGACCGAGAAAGGATTGATTCTGCGATTTAGCAAAGTTCTTAGAGATGCTGATAACTTACCCGTTGTATACGATCCTGGGCTGCATTTCAAAATACCATTCGCTGACTCGACGGTGTTAATCGATACCCGTGTTCAATTGATGGATGGAACTCCTGATGTTTTTACCACTCAAAATAAAGAGTTTTTAGATGTTGATACTTATGTTCAGTGGAAAGTAACTGATTTTGCTAAATTTTATATCAGAACAAACGGAAACTTTAGAACCGCCGAAGGGTTTATTGAAGGCTTTGTTGATAACGGATTAAGAAATCAATTTGGTAAACGTACGATTGAGCAAGCTATTTCTGGAGAACGGGAAGAATTAATGGGTGATATTCGAACCTTTGTTAATTCTAAAGTGCCAGAATATGGTTTAGAAGTCGTCGATATTCGAGTAAAGAAAGTTAACTATACTTCACGTGTCCTCAGAAATGTATATGATCAAATCGTTTCTGAACGTGGTGCTCAAGCTAAGTTGATTCGAAGTGAAGGTAAAGAGGAAGGTAATATTGTTAAAGCAAAAACTGATGCTAATGTTTTAAGGTTGCTTGCAGAAGCGGACGAATACGCGAGAACCATGCGTGGTGAAGCTGATGCTGAAGCAGCAAAAATCTATGCTGATACTTACAATAAAGATCCTGAGTTTTATGCTTTTTTAAGAAGTATCGATGCTTATAAAGCTTCTTTCGAAAATAAAAACGATATACTTGTAGTAAGCCCAGATAGTGATTTCTTTAAATATTTAAAGAACGCAGACGGCAAGAAATAAGTCTTTTGTTCTAAGGTTTATCTAGGAGGCTGAATACCTTCTAGATAGCTTTCCCTCCTCTTTTCATCTCATTTAAAAAATACTAAAAAAACGGCGAAAAAGGCAGAAATTCTCGGTTGATCAGAGTACAATTCGCGGTTTCCTGCAAAACACACAAATTCAGATATTATTATGACTAAAAATACCAATAGTTCTAAAAACATTGTTGTATTAGGAACCCAGTGGGGTGACGAAGGTAAAGGTAAAATAGTTGATCTTTTGACGGATCGAGTTAGTGCCGTTGTACGCTTTCAAGGGGGTCATAACGCAGGTCATACCTTGGTTATCGATGGTAAAAAGACCGTGCTACACCTTATTCCATCTGGAATTTTAAGGGAAGGTGTTAAATGTCTAATTGGTAATGGTGTAGTCTTGTGTCCAGAAGCTTTAGCAGTAGAAATGGATATGTTAGTTGAAAAAGGTGTGCCGGTAAAAGAGCGTCTTAGAATCAGCCCTGCTTGTACTTTGATATTGCCTTATCACATTGCCCTTGATCAAGCGCGTGAAGCAGCTAAAAGCGAAGTTAAAAAGATTGGAACCACAGGGCGTGGTATTGGTCCCGCATACGAAGATAAAGTGGCTCGCCGTGGATTGCGAGTTGATGATTTGTTTTATCCAGAACGTTTGAAAGAAAAATTGATCGAGATCCTTGAATATCATAATTTTATTTTGGTGAATTATTTCAAACAGCCAGAAATTTCAGTTGAGAGCGTTTATCAATCTTGTTTGGGCTACGCTGAAATGCTAAAAGATTTAGTGGAAGATGTGCCCCATACTCTTCATCAGGCAAGAATCAATGGCGAGTCACTGCTGTTTGAAGGCGCTCAAGGAACTTTGCTTGATATCGACCATGGTACTTTCCCATTTGTAACATCATCTAATACGACCGCTGGAGGAACTGCTACCGGTTCTGGATTTGGTCCTCTTTATCTAGATTATGTATTGGGTATTACTAAAGCTTATACAACTCGTGTTGGTGGTGGCCCTTTCCCAACAGAATTGTTTGATGAAGTTGGTCACCGGTTAGGTGAAAAAGGGCATGAATTTGGCGCAACCACAGGTCGCCCTAGACGCTGTGGCTGGTTGGATGCTGTCGCTTTGAGTCGAGCCATTCAAGTCAACAGTGTTACCGGAATTTGTTTAACTAAGCTTGATGTACTTGACGGTTTAGAAACCATCAAAATTTGTACTTCTTATCAGTGTCCAGAGCAAGGGATGCTCGAAAATACGCCGGTTGGGGCAGAAGGTTACGCTCGCGTTGAGCCTCAATATCTAGAAATGCCGGGATGGAACGAAAATACTTTCGGTGTTCAGTCTTGGGATGAATTACCGGAGGCAGCCAAAAAATACGTTGCTAAAATCGAAGAAATTGTTGGTGTTCCTGTAGATATCGTTTCTACTGGCCCTGATCGTGTTGAAACAATTGTAAGACGAGATCCTTTCGAACTATAATGACCTTATGTTTTCTTATACAAGGCTAAGTTTTATCTTGCTTGATGAAACTTAGTCTGAATATCTTCCGCATATTTTCTGTTTTCTTCTGTTTCAGCATAATTATTTACTGCCGATAAAAATTCTTCAGGGGGTATTTCATTTACGGGGTAGGTAAGACGCTTGGTAAAGGTCATGACATTATGCTCCTTAATCATTTCACAAATTCCTTTTGCTGTTTTGAATAGAAATAATTATATTTTTTATTGGTTTGATTTTATAGCAGCGGTTTCTTAAATGAATGTAAGAGATTAGCCATAATCGCTAGCAGACTAGTTCTATATTCATTTGTTTATTGGCATATCACCTGATTAAATTTATAATGTGAAAATCAAATATCAAGCTAGGCAGCTTAGATTTAGCTATGTCATTGAAATTAAGTAAAAAAGATATCTTACTTATCAATCGAATACAGAGAAATTTCCCTCTCTGTGAAGACCCTTTTGCGCAGATTGCAGAAGAATTAGGGTTTGAAAAAAGTTGGGTACTCAAACGAGTCAACAAACTTCAGCAGGAATCTATTATTAGTAGGTTCGGTTCGGTGGCTAAACGAAAAAATGATAATTTTAGTACACTGGCGGCGCTAAAAGTTCCCCCCGAAAGAGTTAATGATGTTGCCCATCTCGTCAGTTCTTATGATGAAGTGACTCATAATTATTTAAGAGAACATGAATATAATCTTTGGTTTGTTGTTCATGCTTCATCAGAGAAAAAATTAAACTCAGTGTTAGAGGATCTTAGCCAACACGTGGATTTTCCGATGCTCAATTTACCGATTTTAGAGTCCTATCATAGTGATCGGGTAATCACCTTATGATTGATATTAATCAGCAAAAAAAAATTCTAACTGAACTTGTTAATGGTTTGCCTATTTGTGAAGAACCTTATAAGGATTTAGCTTATAAAGTGGGAATTTCTCAAGCGCAGCTTTTCGAATTTATACACGAGCTGATTGATTCTAACGTGATACATCGTTTTGGTATGATCGTGGATCACGAAGCAGTTGGCTATAAAGAAAATGCGATTGTTGTTTGGGATATCCCCGATGAAGAAGTTGATCAAATTGGTGCTTTGTTAGGGTTGCAAGAAAAGATCAGTCTTTGCTACCGTAGACCTAGACAATTGCCAGACTGGCCATATAATTTATTTACCTTAATTCATGGCAAGACCAAGCATGACGTTATTTCCGAACTAAATAACATTATTAAGGCAAATAGAATAGAAAATTATGCTTGTGATGTATTGATCAGTGCGGAAACTTTCAAGTGTTCCGGTAAACGATCTGACGGTTAGGAAAAAAGAACTCTAGGCCAACTTTCAGGCTGACAACCAAGTCCAAACAATCCCGATAGCCTGAAGGCTAATCTACATAGAAAACCATTAACAATTCTTTCTTTTACATATAAAAATCTAGTCTAACTAGCGATTTCGATGTTTCGAATTTCTTCTTTTCGATTGAGTATTTTTACGTGGAGCTTTAACAATTTTTTCCGCAGGAATCAGTTGATTTTGTCCATCGCCAATCAGTTCAGCTCTTCCCATTTCTATCAGTGCCTTTCTTAACATAGACCAATTTTTCTCATCATGATAGCGTAAAAAACCTTTATGTAAACGTCGTCTATCCAAATCCTTTTCGGTATAAACCGCTTCACTTTTGTAAGTCACTTTACTCAACGGATTTTTTTCTGAGTGATACATGGCTGTTGCCAGTGACATAGGCGATGGATAGAAATTTTGAACTTGATCGAGACGGAATTTATTACGCTTTAACCAAAGTGCGAGGTTGAGCATATCAGTGTCGTCACAGCCGGGATGCGCGGCGATAAAATAAGGAATTAAATATTGTTTTTTTCCTGCTTCTTTTGAAAATTGTTCAAACATATTTTTGAATTCGTTATAGCTATCCATTTCCGGTTTCATCATTTTATCAAGAGTGTTTTTTTCACTATGTTCAGGCGCAATTTTTAAATAGCCGCCAACATGATGAGTCACCAGTTCCCTTACGTATTCAGGATCGACTACCGCTAAGTCATATCTAAGCCCTGAAGCAATAGCCACTCGTTTAACGCCTTTTACCGCGCGAGCTTTACGATAGAGTTGAGTCGTCTGGCTGTGATCAGTAATTAAGTTACTACAAATAGTTGGATAAACGCAGGATAACTTTCGACAGTTTTTTTGTATCTCATCATCTTTACAATTAAGGTGATACATATTGGATGTCGGTCCGCCAAGATCAGAAACAGTGCCTGTAAATCCAGGAACTTTATCTCGCATATCTTCAATTTCTTTAATCACTGATTCTTGAGAACGACTTTGAATCACTCGACCTTCATGCTCGGTAATCGAACAAAAAGTACAGCCGCCAAAACAACCACGCATAATGTTGACTGAAAAGCGGATCATGTCGTAAGCTGGGATATTGGCATCACCGTAGCTTGGATGTGGAACTCGCTCATATTCTAAGTCAAATACTCCATCGATTTCTTCTGTCTCTAATGGAATAGGGGGCGTGTTAACCCAAACTTCTTTGCTACCGTGTTTTTGTACTAATACACGAGCGTTATGAGGGTTCGATTCTAAATGTAATATTCGAGATGCATGAGCGTATAGGGCAGAGTCGCCTTTTATTTTTTCAAATGATGGTAGCCGTATAACCGTTGTTTCATTTTTTAATCCGGCTTTACCCATCAATGGCATAGGGACTATTCTAATCGGCACGTCATCGGATTTTGCCTTGTCGGAGGCTTTAGACTGTTTTGTTTTACAGCTTTCCGAAGATGGCTCTTTGTATTCGTACGGGTTTGATTGCTCAAAGCTTTTTAGCATTTCTTTATCAGATGGCCAGTCAATTCGAGTAGAGTCTACTTCTGTCCAACCGTTAGGAATCGAATCTCGAACAATTGCGGTTCCCGGGATATCGGTTAATTCTTCGATCTTTCGTCCCATCGATAATTGATGCGCAATTTCCGCCATCGCGCGTTCCGCATTACCATAAAGAAGCATGTCTGACGCGGAATCAATTAAAACAGAACGCCGAACTTCATCACTCCAATAATCGTATTGAGCAATTCTTCGTAAGCTGGCTTCTATGCCTCCAACAATGGTTGGGACTTGTGGGTAAGCTTCACGGCATTTTTGAGTGTAAACAATAACGGCTCTGTCGGGTCTTTTTCCCGCCATTCCATGAGGAGTGTAGGCATCATCATTACGGATTTTTTTATCAGCCGTATAACGGTTGATCATTGAATCCATATTGCCGGCGGTAATACCAAAGAATAAGTTAGGTTCACCTAGAACTTTAAAAGCCTCGGGATCGTTCCAGTCTGGTTGTGAAATAATGCCAACTCGAAAACCTTGTGACTCAAGAAATCGGCCAATAACCGCCATTCCAAAGCTAGGATGGTCAACATAAGCATCACCGGAAACGATGATGATATCGCAGCTGTCCCAACCAAGTTCATCCATTTCAGTGCGAGACATAGGTAAGAATTTTGCTCGCCCATAGCATTCCGCCCAATATTTTGGGTAATTAAATAAATTTTCGGATGCTTTTGACATAATAAATGGGCTTCTCGCTAGAGGGCGCGTATTCTCTCAAGAATAGCCTTAAAATACACCTTTTTCTTGGTTAGAAGTGGGTAAACGAGGGTTTTGAGTTTTTGTTTTTTATAATAAAAATTGTTTAGATCAAGAATGTTTATCTAGTCGAAGAGTGATAAACATTCTGTTGAAAAGTCTTGAAAACACTGTAAGCTATTGATTTAAATATAAACAATGAAAAAATTGCTGATTATTGAAAGGGTATAATTTATCTTTACTGCACATCATCAGTTGTTACTCGGCAAAACAAATAGAGATCGTAAATGAATAGTCAACACACGATAATTTATATAATGCGTCACATCGACGTTGGAGGCCATATTGAAATTCCTTATAAAAAGGTCGGTATTACCGGTGCTGGTAACGCTACATTAACATCTCGTATACAGCAGATAAGTAATACCAAATCACCGATAAAGGCTCAATGTATTTCAGCATGGGAACATGATGATGCGAAAGCTGTAGAAAACGCAATGCATTTGTTACTTGACGATAGCAGAATTGAGGGTGAGTGGTTCCTAGATAAAGACGATACACTGCTCGAGAGAATGCAACCCATGATGGAGTTGCTTGGGGCAACCGAGATCGAAATAGAAGGTGCAAAAGATTCATATACGCGAAATGTACTAAAAAAAGAAAATGAATCAAAAAACGCGGCGGTACAGTCTTTATTAGGTGAAATATCATCACAACTAAAATCATCCCTGAGAAGCAGTATTCGAAAAGCAGGACCAACCTTTTTTAGTGATAAGACAAAATTAACTTATTACATAAACTATAGAAAGTCAGGAAAAAGCAATGTAGCTTTTGGTAGAAGTAAAGATATTTACACAGAGCTTAGTTCATTTCTTGAAAAGCATGGTTATGATGTAGAACAACACCCCAAGAAAGGTCATGCAAGAATGTTAGGTGTTTCCTATGATACGATTGTTGAAGTTATTAATAGCATTGAAGCCGAGTTTAATGCCTAGCAAGCATGTTTTGGTTTAACAATTTTATTATCAATGATCTAGATTTCGACGTTTATAGATGAAGTAGCCCTACCTTGTAGCTCCTGTTTTTAAGGAACTTTCATTGCAATGAGAAATGACAAAAATCAAAAAACTGTCTAGTTGTTCGTGGTAGGGTGATCTGCGAAGCTAGCGTAGCTGATAGCTTGCTCAATGCTGACAATTGGTGGTTCTGTACGAACATTATGCGACACTGGAGGATTCGAAATGACAGGTGCAATTTTTTTCTCAGGTGACTACGGCAGTACTGCTCAATATGCCAAGTGGATCGGTGAAGCGACTGGTTTACCTGTGTTTGATGTGAAGAATACTAATGCCGATCCATCGAATTACGACTTTTTGATCCTTGGAAGTTCGGTGATAATTTACAAGCTGACAATCCGCAAATGGATGAAAAAAAACTTGGTCGACATAAAGAACAAACCGATAATTTTGTTCACCGTTTCCGGCGCTCCGTCTGGGCCGAAACTAGATAGTTGGATTGCAGACAGCCTACCCGAAAACTTAACTTCACAAATGGAACACGTTGCGTTACGCGGCAAGCTAGATATAAAGAAAATTGGTTGGTGGGTCAGATTGATTTTAAGAATTGGTGCATGGAAAAACGAAGATCCCGAATCCAAAAAGCATGAACTGGAAGGATTTGATTTTATGGATAAATCCAGCATTGAGCCTATTAAAAGATTGGTTCAGCAATTCCAGTTAGGTGAGGCAGCATCCGACCCATCCTAAATCAAAGATTCTAGCCAACAGCAAAGATAAAAATGGATTACTAAAGCAAAAGCTCTTGGTTCGAAAGCCTAACAAGCATGTATGAAATGAGAATCGTGTGGACATTAAAGTAAAAAATTATTTCGATAATCTACCATTATCACAAAAGGAAATATGCAAAAAGGTACGACAGATAATTATAAAATCCTGTCCTTATTTGGAAGAATCATTAAAAAATGGTGTGCCGTCATACGAAGACAAATATTATATTGTTGGGCTTAAAGATCATGTCAACATTGGTTTTTCCATCGAAGGTCTTACGCCAGAAGAACTAAACTTATTTGAAGGCAATGGAAAACTAATGCGGCATATTAAAGTATATTCACTTGAAGAGATAGATGAAAAGAAAATAATCAAATTACTTAAAATAGTGAAATAAGTAATCACATAACAAGGGCAGTTAACACGGCGGCGATCTGGCTATTGGCGATGTTATGCATTAATGTTAAGGAAATAAATTAAAAATGAATATAAAAAAACATCTTATATTGTTTTTAGTTGGTTTTTTAGGATGGTTTTTTTTCTTCCTATTGGGATACCCTTCAAACTATTTCACAGAATGGAACTTAGCAGAAAAGATTATACTCAGCTTGGTCACTTTTTTTGCAGTTGTCCCTTTTCTTGGTTGCTTGGTAATTATATTTCTCAAAGGCAATTATTTTCAAACTGGTTTCTGGATGGCTTTCTATGTTTCTGTACCAGTTTTCATTTTTGACTTTATTGCAATAGGAATTATCCAAGGTCAAGGGCTACTTTTTCTTAAATCACACTGGTACATAACTATTGCATATTTCTATGTGTGGATAGAACTTCCGTTAATCGGGCTTGCTCTACAAAAGTTAACCAATGAATAGTGTAATCAACGACAAGGTGCGTAACAAAGCAAATACAGGCAACGCTAAAAAAACAGGGTGATCTAGCCACCTTAGTGGACAGTTAAAAACTGAACCTTAGAAGAGGTCAGTGTGGCTGATTTGCGACGTTATGTGTTGAATAAATCGGCGTAGGAGGTTCAAATGTCAATAAAATTCGATGATCGGATAAAAGACGAAGTATGGACGGCTTTGTGTTCATTAAATGATGCCTAGACAAAGGGAAGTCCCGACGATCTTAAGAAATATTTTCATCATGACATGGTGGCAATTACGGGTACAGATCGGGAAAGAATAGAAGGTGGAGAAGCCTGCGTGTCTTCATGGAGTGATTTTTGTTATAACGGATAAAGGGGTGTTTGAAGTAGCAAGGAAAAATGAAAACTTAGAGCTAGGAGAGAAATGTGGGAAGTTTTAATTTTTGGCAAAAGTGGTTAGTTTTTTTTGGTATTGTTTTGATGATGTTTGGCGTTGTCTTAATGCCTCCTGCTATGTTTGGTGTTGAAATCTTATACATCAGTTCCGCATTTTGGAAATCTGGTAACTATGAGCAATAGAGTCGGTTCATTAGAAACAGAACTCCTTGTTCGCTCTGTTTCCAGTATTTCATTTGGACATCGTTTCTTAACGCTAATAATTCTTACTATTAAAATAACTCCTAGCCTTGCTCAAGTTATGTTATTATTGCCACTGATTTAACAGGGCAACGTGGTTAAAGTCCACGGCTGTACCCGCAACTGTATGGAAAGATTGAACTTTCTGAGCCAGAAAACCTGTTCATTTCAACTTAAGTTTTAAGCATGCAAGTCAGTATTGACTTATTTTATTGTTCCGGGCGGGCTTACTCGGTGGCATGGTGAATATTCAGAATTTCTGCTCATCTCACCTTCCTCCCTATGATCCCCTTTTCGGAAAATGAGAAAATAGGATCAGGTTTGATTAATTCAAATCAAAAAGATAATGCCGTTTATCCTTCTAATCATTTAGAGGCTGAGTCGTGCGATTTGATTTTTGAGGCAAATAATTTATCCTGGAATGTTGGTCAAGTTGAAATCCTTAAACAGCTTAACTTTCAGATAAAACGTAACCAATTTGTGGGAGTGATTGGGCCGAATGGTGCTGGAAAATCCAGTTTGCTCCGTTGCCTATTTCGTCAAAATATTGCTACTAGTGGCACTCTCAAATTTCTGCAACAAGATATATCGAACTATTCGCGAAATGGTCTAGCGCAAGAAATAGCGGTGGTGTTGCAAGAGCCTCCAACGCATTTTGAAATGACTGTATTTGAGCTAGTAAGTATGGGATTAATACCAAGGCAATCTTTGTTATCCTTTTCTACTAAAAGCGACCACGAAGCGGTAAGAAAAGCCATTGCAGATGTTGGGCTATCAAATAAATTATTGATGCCATTTAACACTTTATCAGGTGGTGAAAAGCAGCGAGTAATGTTAGCGCGGGCGATGGTTCAAAAATCAAAAGTGCTTATTCTAGATGAGCCGACTAACCATTTAGATATTCAGCATCAAATCGAGGTATTAAACCTTGTAAAATCGATGAATGTTACTGTCTTGCTTAGTATTCACGATCTTAATATGGCGGCAGCATTTTGCGATCAGTTGATTTTAATGGATCAAGGGAAAATTATTGATCAAGGCGATTGTAACGAAGTATTAAATCAGAAAAATCTTAGTAATGTTTTTAAGGTGAATGCAATGCTTGAGAAGCATCCTTTTCATCAAGGTCAACAAATTACCTATGATTTTGCTGTGGAACATTCTTTTAAATCTGTTGCTATCCACTCAGCTGATGACAACCAAATTAAGCGGAATAGCAATGAATAACCGCTTCCTAATAATAAGTGTTTTTTGTTTCATCCTTTTGCTAATCTCTTTGATTATTGCGATGGGAATAGGGAGCGTTTCTTTATCCGCAGGACAAGTATTTGATGCGTTATTGATTTGTAGTTCTGAGCAAAACTCTTGTTCGCTTGATCCGGTTTATCAGAGGATCGTTTGGGAGATCCGTTTACCGAGAATTTTAATGGCATTTTTAACCGGTGCTGGTCTATCTATCACCGGAGCAATCTTGCAATCGGTCACCCGAAATCCACTTGCCGACCCCTATCTTTTTGGTATTTCTTCAGGTGCAGCTTTAGGTGCTGTACTTGTAATAGCCGCTGCTTCCGGCACGATTATTTCGATTACTTTTGGCGCATTATTGGGCGGAATTTTTTCAGTAATTCTTATGTTAACTCTTGCTGGGAGTGCTGTAGTTCAAGTTGAACGTTTATTATTATCTGGGGTAGCGGTTTCTTTTATGCTCAGCGCCTTTACTGGTTTAGTGATTTATTACTCGGATCCTGATACTTCCAGCCGTTTGCTTTTTTGGCTGATGGGAAGCTTTTCAAATAGTCAGTGGAATGAGTTATTACTTCCATTTATTACAACTAGCTTGGGACTGTTTTTATTTATTGTTTATAGGAAATGGATTGGCGCGATTCAAGTCGGCGATGAGGGCGCGTTAACTTTAGGAATTCCAGTTAACCGATTAAGATTATTGATGTTAATTATTGGATCTATGATAACTGCTACTCTCGTTGCTCAAGTTGGCGGAATTGGGTTTGTCGGCTTGATGATCCCGCATATATGCCGCTACTTGGTGGGTTATCAGTTGCATCGGGTTATGTTTATGTGCGTAGTGATTGGTGGTGCGTTTATGGTATGGGTTGATGTCATTGCCCGTACCTTATTGGATGGACAAATTTTACCAGTAGGAATAGTGACTTCGGCAATTGGGAGTATTTTCTTCTTTATTATTTTGAAAACTAGAAGGCAACAAATTTAGGTTATAAATTGTAGGTTATAAATGCGGGGTATTTGATGATGGACAAACAAGAAAAGCACAAAAAGAAATCTCAAAAATTAAAAGAGAAGGTTGACGCAAGTATTGCAAAAGCAACTGAAGAGCGAGGGATTGTCTTGTTAATCACCGGCAACGGCAAAGGTAAATCAACTGCCGGATTTGGAACTGTTACTCGTTGTGTCGGACATGGATATAAGGCTGCAGTTGCACAGTTTATTAAAGGTACTTGGGACTGCGGGGAACGAAACTTATTAGAAAAACATGGCGTTTCTTTTGCGGTGATGGCTACTGGTTTTACTTGGGAAACGCAAGATCGAGAAGCCGATATTGAAGCGGCGAATAAGGTCTGGCAAGAGGCAAAAAAATATCTCGCCGATCCATCGATTCATTTAGTTCTTTTGGACGAGTTGACTTATATGTTGGGTTATCAATATTTAGATGAAGAAGAGGTTATTAATTCAATCCAGTCTCGCCCGCCAGAGCAAACAGTGGTTATTACCGGAAGGGGAGCTATTGCTTCATTACGAGATATCGCTGATACAGTGAGTGAAATTAAAGAGATCAAACATGCCTACAAAGCCGGAGTGATGGCTCGAAAAGGAGTGGATTGGTGATGCCTTTTATTTATATGGTTTTTAGACAAATAAAACTTAATTGCTTACCTATTGGACTCAGTTTTTTAACTATTTTATTTAGTGTAAACCTGCAAGCAAATGAAGAACCCGCAAAAAGAATTATCGCTTTATCTCCACACGCAGTAGAGATGTTATTCGCCATTGGTGCTGGCGATAAAATTGTTGCTACGCTTGAATATGCAGACTATCCTGAGCAAGCCTTGAAAATACCAAGAATTGGAAATTATGCAGGTATTCAAATTGAACGCCTACTTGAATTAAAGCCGGATTTAGTGATTGGCTGGAAGGGTGGTAACAAAACATCTGATTTAGAAAAGATCAAATCTTTGGGTATTGACGTTGTTTATACCCAACCTCAAAGTATTCAGGATATCATCTCTGATCTTGAAAAGTTTGGTCAATTAACTGAGCAACAAGAACAAGCTCAGAGTGTTATTGATAATATGCAGAAGCGCTATCAATTAATTCGACAAACCTATCAAAATAAATCCCCGATCAATGTATTTTATCAATTGTGGCATGACCCACTTCAAAGTGTTGGCGCCGATAGTTGGATCGAGTCGCTGATCCATGATTGTGGAGGGAGTAACATTTATCGGCAGGCAAGCACGCCTTACCCGATGGTTTCGATGGAATCAGTTTTAGTAAAAAACCCTCAAGTAATTATCATTCCCCACCACTCTGGAAGTGAAGTTGAGAAGAGAATTTATTGGTCTAAGTGGCCAGAAATTTCAGCGGTTAAGGCTGAAAATATTTTCACAATTAACGGTGATCTTCTTCATCGTTTTACTCCAAGATCGCTAGATGGTTTAGAGCTTATGTGTGAAAAAATTAATCAAGGTCGGCAAAGCTAGTAGAGAGTTTTGAGGCTTGTAATAAAGAATATGGAGCAAGATTGATAAGGATATTTCATCTAGCTTTTCTAGATGAGAACAATCGAGTGTTTCGAGTAAGAATCGGATAATCGGGAAGTTGGTGAAATTCCAACACTGCCCCCGCAACGGTGAAGCTGTGCGGAGCTTAAACTAAGGTACAAATTTAAGTTCCAGCCAGATAAGTCCGGAGACCGGCTTGATTGACAATTAGCGGGCAAACTTCCAGTTTATGGGATTTGCCTATTTTATAAAAACAGGCGCGGCGGGCGTCAAACATTAATCTAGAAACATCTAGATTAGAGGCATTTTAATATGTACACCCCATCTTTATTTTTAAAAAACACAACTAAAACCATTGCGGTTTCTATCGCATTTTTTAGTCCCTTTCTTGTCATGGCAGAAGAGGCAAATGACAAAGCTAGTTCGGATAATAAAAATACTATCGTAATCACCGCAAACAGAACGGAGCAAGATATTAATGATACGCTTGCATCTGTTGAACTTATCACAAGGCAAGATATTGAAAGAATTCAACCTGAGTCAATTACTGATCTATTGGACAATTTGCCAGGCTTTGATTTTGTTTATACCGGTGGCGCTGGACAAAGTTCTTCTTTATTTACCCGAGGCAGTAATTCCGATCATACTTTAGTATTAGTTGACGGAGTTAGAGTTGGCTCTGCAACCCTTGGAAATAAAACCTTTTCTACTATACCCGTTGCCCAAATAGAAAGAATAGAAGTTGTTAAGGGTCCAAGAGCTTCTCTTTGGGGAAGTGATGCCATTGGAGGTGTGATCCATATTTTTACACGCCGACTTGAAAATGGTGAATATTCTGTTGAAGCAACTTTAGGCGCGGATGATTATCTGAGTACAAATTTCAGCATTGGTTTCGGTACACCAGATATTCAAAACACGGTAACTGTTAGCTTTGATGAGTCTGATAGTTTTGATGCGCTAAATGATGCAAATGAATTTCAAGATGATTCTGAGCCAGACAGTGACGGTTATCAGAAAATTTCTGCGGCAATACGAGGCGATTATTCACTTTCAGAATTTACTCAACTGGATTGGGTATTTCAATATGACCAAGGCGAAAATAGTTTCGACAATCCTTGGGGAGCCAATGAAAATGACTATAACAACCATCTTTGGAATATTCGATATCGTTATTCGGTAGACAAATGGTTAACGGAATTTAGTGTTAAGCAAAATCGTGACAAATCATTTTCTTATGATAGTCGGGCGCAGCAAAAAGTAGGTTCTACCTTTGAGACAAGAAGAAATCAGATTAACCTTTTAACTCAGTATGATTATAGCGACGCGATTAAACTTTCGGGTGGTATTGAACGTTATAATGATGATATTAGCCGCAGTCGCGTGATGCAGTTTGATGGTTCGTTTGCCGAATTTCCCGCTACCGAGCGTTCGTCAGAAGCTGTTTTTATTTCAAGTGTTGTTAAAGCTGGAAACTTAATTGGTGAGATTTCTGCGAGACATGATGACATTGAATTTATCAATCCAGAAAAAACTTTTAATGCAAGCCTAGGTTACAAAATACTAGATAATGTGACTATTGCCGCAAGTCGTTCAAAAGGCTTTAAAGCGCCAAGTTTTAATGATCTTTATTACCCTGTTTTTGGTAATCCAGAACTTGGGAGCGAAATTTCCTATAACAGTGAATTATTGCTAAGAGCTAATTGGAATAATCATTCTTTGGTGTTGGCCAGTTATGACAATGATGTTGATCAATTGATTGATTATAATCCTGCTGCATTTCGATCAGAAAATATTGCATTAGCTAACTTAAAGGGACGAGAGTTTACTTATCAATATCAGCAAGGAGCCATTACTCATAAAGTCACAGGTAGCTACGTGGATGCAATTGACAAAAGTATTGATGCTTTTACGGGACAAGTAAAAAATACTCAGTTACTAAGACGATCAAAAGAACGTTACGGCTATGAGTTCATTGCTGATTTAGGTGATTTCTCATTCTTTACACAGTTTAATTATTCTGGCAGAAGGCTCGATAATGATTTCTCTACATTTCCTGCAACACCGGTTTATATGAAGAGCTTTATTGCAGTTGACTTAGGCGCGACATATAAAGCGAGTGAACAGCTTAGTTTTAAACTGAAAGTAAGTGATTTTACTGAGAATGTTAAACCTACTGTGGCTGGCTACAATGTCCCCGGTCAGCAAGTTTATTTGACCGTTCAGTATAGAAACTTCTAATAAGGGCAAAACCGGTTTTTTACCCCCTCTCCCTCCGGGAGAGGGTTGGGGAGAGGGACTTCCTGCTCTTTAATCATCACAACATTCCCACCGAATCATATCCGCTAAAAATTGCGGGTTTGTTACTAAGTCCGTATTATGTCAACATTCCTATTAAGTGACTCTTTCTTTAGTAGCTCTTCTTGATTTCTAAGGTGGTATGTAATGTCTAAATTTTTCTATGATGGTAAAGCAAGTAACAATAATGAGCGAGGTGTGGGGACTATCGGTGTCAAAAAGACTGCTCGTTTAGGAACAAAAAAAGCACCAGCGCAAATACAAGTGAAATCTGAGCAGCGACAGCAAGAGTTATTAGCCATTTTTAGCCAAAATGAATGGGTAGCAGATATCACAATTGACCCAGATAAAGAAGAAAACATTAAAGATCTAGAGATCCTTCAAGCAAAACCAGAAAGAGCAGTAAGTACTAAAAAAGCTAATCGAAATGACCCATGTCCTTGTGGTAGTGGTAAAAAGTATAAGAAGTGTTGTGGGTAAATAATTTCTTGATGAGTTTTCCAAGATTATTAGGTTGGTATTATGAAAGAGGGTTTTATGTCAATTTTTCCGTTAAATGTTGAACAATTAACTGCAAAAATTAGTGTCAATGACTTACCGTTTTCTTCTATTTCAGAACTGGACTCTAGTACCGAGTTTTTGGGTCAAGAGAGGGCAAAAAATGCTTTAGCATTTGGCTTGGAAAGCAAACGTGCAGGTTATAACTTATTTGTTATGGGTAGCTGCGGTACCGGCCGAATCTCAATGGTTATGAGGAGTCTGCAAACGAAAGCTCACCTACAAAATTCGCCTTCTGACTGGGTTTATATCAATAATTTTGAAGAACCAAGAGAGCCTTGGATTATTGAAATGCCAAATGGTTTGGGTAAACAGCTTGTTAGCGATTGCCAAATATTTGTTAATCATTTGTTAGCGACTATTCCGGCTGTGTTTGAAAATCCAGACTATCAGCGAAAGAAAACAGCTGTTGATAAGTATTTTAAACGAAAAATTGAATCGGCAATTGCTCTATTGGAGAAGGAGGCTGCTCAGAAAAATATTACTTTATACCAAGAAGAATCTAATATTTCGTTTTCTCCAACTCTTGATGGAGAAATAGTTGATGAAGTTAAATTTGCCAATTTAAGTCAGTCAAAACGAGACGAATTAAACAAGGCTATCGATGAGCTAGAAGAAAAGCTAAGTGAAGCTCTATTAGGTGTACCTCAATGGTCACGCGAATCTTATGACGCTCTACAAGAATTAGATACAGAAACTATTAATAAAGCAATCCAGCCGCTTATTGAAGAATTAGAAAATAAATATCCGGGACTAATTGGTGCTCAGTTCTATTTTAAGGCGGTGAAAAAACATATTGTTAAATTAATTTTAGAACATTTTAATTTATTAGAGCAATCAGATTTTAAAAGTAAGAATGAACTGAGGGAGTTGTTGCAACAGACCTTTGTGCCTAGTCTATTTGTTAGCAATTCTTTGTCGCCAGGCGCGCCAGTTGTTTACGAAGCCAACCCGACTTACACGAATTTGTTTGGTCAAATAGAATACCGCAATGATGGCGGAGCCATTACTACTAATTTTCAGCAAATTCGTAGTGGCTCACTTCATCGAGCTAATGGAGGTTATCTAATTGTAGAAGTTGAAAAATTATTTAAAGAGCCATATATCTGGGGGCAGCTTAAGCAAGCTTTACAGACTCGGGAGTTAAAATTCGAAGTACCAAAAGTTGATGGGCAAGCCTTGGTCACTGTCGGGTTAACCCCCCATGCTATGCAGCTAAAGTTGAAAATTATTTTAGTGGGTAATCGAGAGTCCTATTATTTGCTTAAGGAACAAGATAATGAGTTTAGTGAATTGTTTCGCGTATTAGTTGATTTTGATGAACATCTTGATAGAACAGATGAACATCTTATTCATCTGGCTCAGTTAGTTAAGAGTATCAGTATCTCTGAAAATTTTGCTGAAATATCTCAGCAAGGTTTTGTGGAGTTGGTTCGGATTAGTGCGAGATTTTGTGGTCATCAGAATAAATTGAGTAGCCGGTTCGGTGAGCTTTTTGAAATGCTAGGTGAAGCTGATATTTTAAGGGGTATACAAGGTGCTGAAAAAATTGATAGTTGTCACTTGCTCGAAGCTCAAAGCCAACGTGAATACCGACATTCTCGCATTAGAAATGGAATGCTTGAAAATGTACTAGAGGGGCAGATTATTATTAATACCAATGGAAGAAAGGTTGGTAGCGTCAATGGTTTAACAGTTTGGCAAGTAGGCTCAACCGAATTTAGTACGCCTGCAAGAATTACAGCGACCGTTTTTCCTGGTAGAAAGGGTATTGTTGATATAGAAAGAGAAAGCGAGCTGGGACTTTCTCTTCATTCGAAAGGTGTATTAATTCTTTCTGGTTATTTAGCCAATCAATACGCGCGGGATTTCCCCTTGACGCTTTCTGCGAACATCGTGATGGAGCAATCTTACGGCTTAATTGATGGGGACAGTGCATCGCTTGCTGAGCTTTGTGCTTTGATATCCGCTATTACAGAAACTCCCGTTAGAGAGTCATTTGCTACGACGGGTTCAATCAATCAATTTGGAGAAGTTCAAGCAATAGGAAGCGTCAATGAGAAGATCGAGGGCTTTTTTATGTTGTGTAAAGCGAGAGGGTTAAGCGGTGAACAAGGCGTCATTATTCCAGAAGCTAATTTACCCCATTTAATGTTGAAAAAAGAAGTACTCGATTCGGTAGAAAAAAAACTATTTTCAATTTATGCGGTCAGCAATGTCGAACAAGCGTTAGAGCTATTGTGTTTACCTGAAGGTGAAGATATGCAAATGTATCAGAAAAGAATAATTGGAAAACTTAAGCAATTATATCTTTATTGGCGTAATCATGAAAAAAGAGCCGTTGAATCCTATGCCAGTAGTTGATGAAGGGGATAGAGTGGAAGGTACTGTAGGTTTTTCTCACATTATTGAAAATCCCCAAAAAGCTAAACGCAAATGAAAAAGCCTAAGTCAAATAATAAACTAAATCGCGCTGCCTAGTGCGAACGTCAGGGCTTTTTTGGTTACTTTCGCCTAAGAGCGCCTACTTTTGGTGAGGCTCTCGAAAGCAGTAACTCGCAGACAAATGAAATGCTGCGAAATGCTTGATAAAGCTTATTACTTCAGCAGTTTTAATGTTTGAGCTGGTTTTCATAATTTAATATTACTAACTAATATGAGGATTTAATGTCACAATAAGACGAACTAAAGCGCGAAAAAGTGTGTTCATTTATCGGCTTTATGCGCTTTAAAGTGTTGAATGTGCTATATTTCACCCATATTAGTGTGTTTTTTGAAATAATGTTGCCTTGATACTTGATGAAAAGACTATTACTCAACAAATTGTTAGCATGGAAAAGCTTACCCAGCAGAAAGCCTGTTCTTTTGGATGGGGCAAGACAAGTGGGCAAGTCGTACTTGTTAGAGATTTTATTTGGTCAGCATTTTAAACAGGTTATTCGCTTAGATTTTCTTGAGAAACCAGCGCTGGCTAATTTGTTTGAAGAGTCTTTAAAACCTGAAGACATATTGACTAATATTGAGCTTGAATTTAATGTTTCTATCGAGCGACAAAATGCACTGATTATTTTTGACGAGATTGGTGAATGCCAACAAGCGATTAACTCTCTTAAGTTTTTTGCTGAGCAATGTCCCGAGATGTACATTTGTGCATCGGGTTCTAATATTGGTTTGTTGGGTTCGTTTCCAGTCGGTAAAGTTGAGTTATTAGAGCTTTACCCGCTGACCTTTGAAGAATTTGTATTAGCATCGGCTCAAAAGCCTCTGATAAAAGCTTTTGAGCAAATGAATATGGGCAAAGTTGCTCATGAGAAACTATTTAGTTTACTGGTAGATTACTATTTCGTTGGTGGTATGCCAGAGGCCGTTAGTAGTTGGTTTGAAACTCAAGATGGTTTAGGCATCATAGAGCGGATTGATAAAATCACTCGAATCCACTCTGGATTGATCGCCGGGTATGAGCGAGATTTTGGTAAATATTCTAATAAAATATCAGCTCAACATATCCAAGCAATTTTTCACAATATACCTGTTCAGTTATCTCGAAATATTGATGATTCAGTAAAACGATTTAAGTTTAAAGATGTGATTGAGAAAAAAAAACGCTATCAGGATTTGACGAGTCCAATTAATTGGTTGGAAAAGTGTAAATTAATATCAAAATGTTACCCAGTAGATTCCGAACCAAAATCACCATTGGCTTCACTCGCTAAAGAAAATATCTTTAAGTTGTTTTTATTTGATGTTGGTTTACTTGGTCATATGTTGGGGTTAACTTATAAAGAACATCGAGAACAGAAATATGATTATAAGGGTTATATTGCGGAAAACTTTGTTCAAAATGAATTTGTAGTTGCGTTTGGAAAGGTTAGCTATTCATGGGAGTATGCGCGTTCAGAGATTGAATTTTTGTATAAAACAAATGATGGTGCCATTATTCCTGTGGAAGTCAAAAGTGGTAAGCGAACGCGAGCAAAATCTTTGAATGTTTATGTTAATCGATATCAGCCTAAGGCCACGATAAAACTTATTGGTTCGACGGGATCGTTAGATGATCCCAAAGCTATTGTGCTGCCCTTGTATTATGCTTCAAAGATCAGTGAATTAGAGATAGAATGAGTATAGTTGTGATTTAGGAACATTTTTTGAAAAGTTGCACGTATCAACGAATAGGGATTTTCGCTGTTTAAAACAATAAATAATAGATCAAATTTAATGAGGATTTAATGCCAAAAGCAAGTGAGTTAAAGCGCGGATTAGCCGTTGAATACAACGGAAAGCTGTTGTTGGTAAAGCATATTGATGTCCATAGTCCGAGTGCTAGAGGCGCAGCGACGCTATATAAAACTCGTTTTGCTGAAATTGGCACAGGAAGCAAAGTAGAACATAGTTTCAAAGGTGATGATTTATTAACCGCCGTTGAGTTAAATCGTCGAGATGTGAGTTTTTCGTATATCGACGGTGACGACTACATTTTTATGGACAATGAAGATTATAGTCAACATCCGTTTAAAGCTGATGCGATTGAAGATGAATTGCTTTTTATTAATGAGGATACCAAAGGCCTTGTTGTGTTAGAAGTTGATGACCGTTCTATTGGAATAGAATTACCTCAATCGGTAGAAATGGTTATTGTTGAAACCGATCCTTCAATCAAAGGTGCATCTGCTGCATCTCGAACCAAACCAGCTCGTTTTGAAACGGGGTTAACAATTCAAGTTCCTGAGTATATCTCCAATGGCGAAAAAGTAAAAATAAATACTGGCGATAAAAAATTTATGGGGCGAGTTGATTAAATATGATCATAAACCCAATGAACCAGTCTTTTTTTAATTCTCTGCCAACCATAGATGTTTCAGATAGTGCAATTAATATTATCGAGAATACTAGGGATTATCGAGAAAAATTATTAGAGCTTATTCAAACCGCAAGTAAGCGTATTTACCTGACGGCTCTTTATTTACAGGATGATGAGACAGGTCGAGAAATACTCACGGCTTTATATGAAGCTAAACAAAAAAATCCTCAACTAGATGTTAAAATATTTGTTGATTTTTTGCGTGCCCAAAGAGGTTTAATGGGATATGCAAAAAGTGAGGGAAATGTTCGGTTATATCGTGAGTTAAATAAAAAATACCAGCATCCCGTGGATATATTTGGTGTTCCGGTAAAAAGTAAAGAGTTTCTAGGTGTGTTACATTTAAAGGGGTTTGTTTTTGATGATGTGTTGCTATACAGCGGTTCGAGTATTAATAATGTTTATTTACATCAAGGTGACCGATATCGTTACGATCGATATCATTTGATTAACGATAAAAGGTTATCGGACTCATTCGTAAGATTTCTCAGTAATAACTTTGTTAAAAGTGATGCAGTTAGTTCTCTAAATCAGGACTCTATTCCGACCGCAAAAAAATTAAAGAACGCGATACGTAAGCTCAAGTTATCGCTTAGACGTTCGAACTATTTTATCGAGCCAAATGAAACAAAAAATACAGAAGTTGAAGGGCCGATAAAAGTAACTCCCTTGTTAGGTTTTGGCGGAAGAAATAACAAGCTTAATCAAGCTATTTATCACTTAATTCGACAAACAGAAAATCAAATTGTTATTTTTACACCTTATTTTAATTTTCCTGCAAAAGTGAGCAAGGCTGTTAGGAAGTTGTTAAAACAAAACAAAAAAGTAGTGATTATTGTTGGCGATAAAACGGCCAATGATTTTTATATTCCAGAAACGAAACCTTTTAATAAAATTGGAATACTACCTTATATTTATGAAACTAGTTTAAGACGTTTTGTAAAGTCGCATCAGAAATTTATTGATCAAGATTTATTAGATGTTTGTTTATGGTTAGACCCGGGAAATAGTTTTCATTTAAAGGGTATTAATTCTGATCAAAAAAATTATTTAATAACCGGTCATAATATTAATCCAAGAGCTTGGCGGTTGGATATCGAAAATGGCATCTTGATCCAGGATCCTAAACAATTATTGATTGATAAATTTGATAGTGAGTTAGAACAAATAATGAAAAACTGTTCACGTGTTAAACATTTTGATGAACTGGACTCACCGGATGATTATAGAGAAGAAGCGAGAAATTTACTTAAAACAGTTAAGCGTGCTAAGTTAGATTCCATACTTAACCGCTTATTATAAACGCCGATTTTTTAAATTTTAAATAACTAGGAGACTACAATGAGCTTAAAGAATACTAATGAATCTTATGGTAAGTTAACAGTCATTTTGCATTGGCTAATGGCTGCGATGATTATAGGCTTGGTTGCCGCAGGTTTTCTTATGGATATGATGGAAAAAGGAGATTTAAGGTCGTTTGTTGTTACCTCACATAAAGCGACAGGGTTTGTCGTTATATTTCTTGGATTATTCCGTTGGTATTGGATGATAACGAATCAATCGCCGTCACCTTTAGCAAGTCTGACTAAAGCAGAAATTGGAATATCTCACGCAACTAAGTGGCTACTAATGTTGTTATTGTTAGTAATGCCTATTTCCGGAATGTTAATGTCCATGTTTCATGGTTATGGAATTAATTTTTATGGCTTATTTAATATTGCTCCTTTTGTGGCTGAAAACAAGGATATTGGAAAAGTCTTTGGCAGTATTCATGAGATAGGTGCTTATGCCATTTCTATCGTTATTGGATTACACGTTATTGCAGCTATTAGACACCATTTTATTAAAAAGGATGATACTTTAAATCGTATTTTGGGAAGGAAATAGTTGATTGTTTTTAATAATTAAATTTCTTCCAATAATGATTATAAATCCATAGGAAAATATAATGAATCATCAAGACCAGTCAAGTTCAAACATAGTGAATGGTTCGATCATGGTAACCTTTGCTGCTTTTGTGATTGTTGTTGCCGGAATAAAAGTGGCCGCCCCAATTATTGCCGACTTTCTACTGGCTTTATTTATTTCCGTGGTTTGTGTTCCACCGATAAAGTGGTTGGTTAGTAAGAAAATTCCTCAAGGCCTATCGATTCTTATCGTACTAGTTGTTATGTTGTTGTTTTTGGCGTTTGTTGGTTATTTGGTAGGTGATTCAATTCAGTCCTTTAGTTCCAATAAGGATCTTTACGCCGCTAAATTGGATCAAAATCTTGGCGGTACTATTGATTGGTTGGCAACAAAGGGTCTTCCAATCGAGGGGTTTAATCTCGCTGCATTAATTGATCAATATGGACTCGCTTTGGTGAGTCGTGTAGTTGGAGGTCTTAATTTAATTTTTCAGGAATTTTTTGTTATTTTCTTAAGCGTTATTTTTATTCTAGCGGAAATGTCGAGCTTTCCAGTAAAGTTTGCCAGAGCATTTTCTGATAGTCAGGATAAAATGATTCACATTAATAAAATGTTAGATAAAATTCGACATTATTTAGCGATTAAAACAGCCGCCAGTTTGTTTACTGGATTTATCGTTTCCCTCTCCTTGTTTGCTATCGGCATTGATTATCCTTTTTTATGGGGGATGTTGGCTTTCTTACTGAATTATATTCCCAACATTGGTTCGATCATTGCGGCTATTCCTCCGGTCATTTTGGCATTCGTTCAAATAGGGCCAGTAGCGGTTTTGTGGACGGCGATAACCTTTCTGCTGGTAAATACTCTAGTTGGTAATTTTTTAGAGCCTAAATTTATGGGAAAAATGCTTGGACTCTCAACATTTGTTGTATTTTTGTCATTAATTTTTTGGGGGTGGGTATTCGGTCCAGTTGGAATGTTTTTGTCGGTTCCTTTGACTATGACCATTAAAATAGCATTAGAAACCCACCCGAAAACTCTGTGGATAGCAATTATGTTAGGGCCTGAAGATTAGTTCGCCAATTCCGCTAAAGGTACATTAATAGAGATATTTTAGCTTTTTAACTAATCTTGTTTTGTTACATTTAGAAAAGCTCTTTCATTTTTATTCAATATATACTCGTCTCGCTTGCTGAATCAGACATTTTCAAGTAGGACGAGTATGTAATTCAGATAAGTAACTCCTCAGCTAAATAGGAAAAATAAATGAAAGCAAATAATCGAGTGCTTGAGTCGTTTAAACAAAGAGTTAAGTGGGCTTTTACAAACGTTTTTGATAATCCAATCGGACGACCCGCTAAAAAAGCGATTATTACAGTTGTTGGCGTTTGTATAACTTTGTTGGGGGTCATTCTAATTGTCTTGCCTGGACCGGCTTCTCTACTTATTCCAGTTGGATTAGCCATTCTTGCGTTAGAGTACCCTATCGCTCGAAAATGGTTACGAAAATTTCAGATTATTTTGTCAAATTCAGCAAAAAAAGCCGATGAGTTTTTTTCTAGAAAGAAGTCTAGTTAACAATGTTTAGCTATAAAATTGATAAGCGTTAGAGAACTGCTTATCAGTTTATTCCTTAGAGGATATGACTTGCTCTATCTTTCCCACCCAGATTGAATACTTGGGTAAGCCCACAATCTATCAATTTCTGTTTAGCCATTTGACTACGCGCTCCAGATGCACAGTAGATAAGTAGATGTTTATCTTTAAGTGTTTCTACATGATCCTGGATAGTATCCAGTGGGAGATTTGTAGCACCCGCTAATGAACTCTTGGCAAACTCATCTGGCCCTCTTACATCAATAAGAATCGCCCCCGAATCCAACAGTTTTTTCGCTTCATCCAAGCAAATGGGTGCGTGCCACATACCTAAAGCTTTTAATATCTTTTCGTACATCCAAGACAAAGTACAAAAATGAGTAAAAATAACGATGGCCTGCAAAATCATTAACATTCCACCAGTGATGTAGGCCGCCATAGGAAGATTAACTAAGAAAAAGACTGCGGCAATCGTATTCATTATTCCTGCAGCAAAGCAGGCTAAACGTCTTTGTAAGGGGTTAGGTGGAAGGGGTTCTGTTTTGGCAACCTGACAAACAACTTTGTTATAAATCAGATCCATTGGGTGTCCAGCCGGAAAGAAAAAGGCTAGCATTCCTAAAATGGCTACAAAAAACAACAAGAAAGGGCTTTGAATAACTAAGCCGTAAACCGCTAAAATAGAGCAAACTGCCGGAGTAAACCTGAGTCCCATATCGATTTGTTTGAGCTGTTCAGAAGTATAGCTTTGATAGCCTTGTTGGAAAAGATTTCGTTGTTGTAAAGATAGTTTCGTTTGATTATTCATAAGGAGACATAAATACATTACATTAGATGTTTCTAATATAATGTATTTATTGAGCTCTTGTCAAATCCAAGAGAGGCTTTATCAGGGCAAGAGCATTATAAGCTGATTATGCAAAATATATCGTTAAATTACATATTTTCGACCTCTCCCTAGCCCTCCCCTTCCAAGGGGAGGGGATTTTACTCCCTCTACCTCCGGGAGAGGGGTGGGGAGAGGGGCTTTTGGTAGTTAATATTTTATAATGCTCTTGCCCTAGGGGCTTTATGTCATATGTGTAACTTACATACTTCGTCGATACTGACCACCGACTTGATAGAGTGTATTAGATATTTTTCCCAGTGAGCAATACTTTGTCGCTTCCATTAGCACTTCAAAAATATTTTGATTTTCAAGGGCGGCAACTTGAATTGCGTTGACTTGTTCTTCTATTTTCTCTTGATGTACTTGATTTAATCGTTGCAGCATTTCTATTTGATATATTCGCTCTTGCTCGGTTGAGCGAATGACTTCGCTAGGAATAACTGTCGGCGAACCATCAGATGATAGGAATGTATTAACCCCAATAATTGGATATTCTCCAGTATGTTTTAGCATCTCATAATGCATCGATTCTTCCTGAATTTTGGAGCGCTGATACATGGTTTCCATGGCGCCAAGAACGCCGCCTCGTTCGCTGATCCGTTCAAATTCCATTAGGATGGCCTCTTCAACTAAATCAGTCAATTCTTCGATAATAAATGAGCCTTGAAGAGGGTTCTGATTTTTATTTAATCCAAGTTCACGATTAATAATCAATTGAATCGCCATCGCTCGTCGAACGGAGGCTTCTGTGGGGGTGGTAATGGCTTCATCATAGGCATTGGTATGTAGCGAATTACAATTATCATAAATGGCGTACAGAGCCTGTAAGGTGGTTCTAATATCGTTAAAATCGATTTCTTGAGCATGTAAGGATCTTCCAGAAGTCTGGATATGATACTTGAGCATTTGTGCGCGAGAATTAGCTTTATATTTGTGCTTCATGGCTTTCGCCCAAATTCGTCTTGCGACACGACCTATAACCGCATATTCAGGATCGACACCATTTGAGAAAAAGAAACTAAAATTAGGCGCAAATTTATTGATATCCATTCCGCGGGTTAAATAATATTCAACGAAGGTAAAACCATTAGCCAAGGTAAAAGCTAATTGTGAAATCGGGTTAGCGCCGGCTTCAGCTATGTGATAGCCAGAAATGGAAACCGAATAAAAATTTCTGATATTTTTTTTGATAAAATATTCTTGAACGTCGCCCATTAAACGAAGTGCGAATTCTGTAGAGAATATACAAGTATTTTGCGCCTGATCTTCTTTAAGAATATCCGCTTGAACAGTTCCGCGAACTTTTTGAATGGTTTCAAATTTAATTTTATTATAAATATCAATCGGTAAAACTTGATCGCCAGTGACACCTAATAACATCAAACCAAGTCCATCGTTCCCTTCTGGAATATCTCCTTGATAAGTAGGAACGGGCAGGGATTTAGCAGAATAAATTTGTTTAATTTTTTCTTTAACTTGCTTTTCTAAACCTTTTTCTTTGATATAAAGCTCGCATTCTTGATCGATTGCGGCATTCATAAAAAAACCAACTAAAATAGGTGCAGGACCATTGATGGTCATAGAAACAGAAGTAGTCGGTTTGGTTAGTTGAAAACCGGAATAAAGCTTTTTGGCGTCATCTAAGCAGCAAATGGAGACTCCTGCGTTTCCAATTTTTCCAAAAATGTCGGGTCTAAAATCAGGATCGTCACCATACAAGGTCACTGAGTCAAACGCAGTTGATAATCGTGCTGCTGGCATTCCTTTACTGACGTAGTGAAAACGTCGATTAGTTCGTTCTGGACCACCCTCTCCAGCAAACATTCGCGTTGGATCTTCACCTTCTCTTTTGAATGGAAATACTCCGGCGGTATAAGGGAATTGGCCGGGAAAGTTTTCCTGTAATTTCCATTTTAAACGGTCACCCCAGCCTTTGTATTTAGGTACAGAAATTTTTGGAATATCTTGTTCAGACAATGATTTTGTATGAGTTTCAACTTTAATTTCTTTATCACGAACTTTATAAATAAAGAAATCATCTTGATATTGCTTACACTCGTCATCCCATTCGCTTAAAAGTTTGCTGTTTTCTCTGTCTAATTTTAGTTCTGTATTTTCTAATAATTCAGTGATTGATTTTTTTAGCGAATTATTTTTGTCTTCCTCAATAGCTGCCAATGTATCTGAAATACCTTGTACTTTTTGAGCTTGATCGGATTGCTGTTCTACCCATTCATCGTAAGCTCTATTGTTTTCGGCGATTTCGGCTAGATAACGATTTCTTTTTGGTGGAATGATAAATAATTTTTCACTAACTTCTTCACTGGAATTAAAATGTGATTCTAAATTTGTTTGGGTTTTATCCTGTAAAACTTGCATTAAACAGCGATATAAGTGGTTAGTTCCCGGATCATTAAATTGACTAGCGATCGTTCCATGAACAGGCATATCATCAACGGGATCAGCAAAGCGATTATGGTTACGCTGAAACTGTTTTCTTACATCTCTTAGCGCATCTTGTGCACCACGCTTATCAAATTTATTAATTGCAATTAAATCAGCGAAATCGAGCATATCAATTTTTTCGAGCTGAGTGGCAGCTCCGTATTCGGGTGTCATGACGTACATAGAAACATCAGAATGTTCTTCAATTTCGGTATCTGATTGGCCGATGCCGGATGTTTCTAAAATCACTAAGTCAAAATCAGCGGCCTTAACAATATTAACGGCATCTTGAATATGTGCTGAAAGTGCTAGATTTGATTGTCTAGTTGCCAAAGAGCGCATATAAACCCGATCATTATTGATCGCATTCATTCTGATTCGGTCGCCAAGTAGTGCGCCGCCTGTCTTTCTTTTAGAAGGGTCAACCGAAATAATGGCAATATTCTTGTTATCAAAATCCATTAAGAATCGTCGGACTAGCTCGTCTACTAAAGAGGATTTACCTGCGCCGCCAGTTCCAGTAATACCGAGAACCGGTGTTGAGGATTGATTTGCTTTTTGTCTAACCTGCTCAAGTAGCGATTCACTTTGCTCAGCAAAGTTTTCAGCTGCGGAAATTAAGCGACCAATTTCTCGATGTTGGCTAAATGTAGGAACAGTTTTTAGTGCAGGTTTTCCGTCGGATAAATTGCCAGTTGGAAAATCAGACATGGAAACCAGATCATTAATCATACCTTGCAGGCCCATTTCTCTGCCATCGTCTGGAGAGTAAACTTTGGCGACGCCATATTTTTCAAGATCTGCAATTTCTTCTGGGAGGATAACCCCTCCACCGCCTGCAAATACTTTGATATAACCACATCCATTTTCATTTAGTAGATCGACCATATATTTTAGGTATTCGACATGACCACCCTGATAAGAAGTCATAGCAATTGCTTGTGCATCTTCTTGGATGGCGCAATTAACCACCTCTTGTACACTTCGATTATGACCTAAATGAATGACTTCACAGCCAGTAGCTTGAATAATTCGTCGCATAATATTGATGGCTGCATCGTGCCCATCAAAAAGGGATGCGGCAGTTACCATACGAATTTTGTTTTTACTTTGATAAGGTGTAGCGTCTGACATAAAAGATCCTGGAATCATCGTTTAATTCGTTCGACAGATTTAATCGTTCCAAATAAACTGAAAATTTTGGAATCAAAAAAGGGTAAATAAGGCAGGTATTATAGCAAGAATCATCTTAGTAGCGAAATAGTGCTTAGATGGATTTAGGGTAAGAGCATTATATAAATAGACTTTTTTGACTCCATCAACTTAGACAAGTGGGATTTGTTATTAATTTAACCATTTCCGACCTCTCCCTAGCCCTCTCCTTCCAAGGCGAGGGGATTTTACTCCCTCTCCCTTCGGGAGAGGGTTGGGGGAGAGGGAGGTTTTTAACCTTTAATTACTATATTTTGTTTTTATAGTGCTCTTGTCCTCAGATGGATTGACCAGTTTTGTATGTGTTGCACGTATTCTAAACAAAAAATAAAGCAGTCTATTTGCATCCCTTAATTCCGAAACGTCAAGTGGCAGATCTAGTGTAGATATACAAAACAAATAATATCCAAGAACTAACCAAAAGCAACCAAGGAAGTTTCTGAAATACACTACTTCCGTCTTTTTGCATGGTTTCAGATTGTGATTGTTTTGTTTTAGGGTGAACTGATTGAGATTGATTTTTTATGTTTTTGAGCTTTTTATCTAGCTCTCGTGCTTTTGACTTTTGCTGTTTTTTATATTGTTCTATACCTTTTTGAATTCCTTGCGAAATTAGTTTAGTTTGCTCTTTGCTTTGTCCTAGACGCTGATTTCCCTTGGCTAGTTTTTCAGCTTGTTGGATAGTTTCTTTTGAGGTTTCGGTTTTGTATTTTGACATAAGATAATGACCTTATTGATTTTCGATCCACTCTGCTAAAACATCAACCCAATCAGGGTGTGTATTCAAACACGGAATAAGTTTTAATGATCGCCCACCGGCTTTTATAAATGTTTCTTCACCTTGGATGGCGATTTCTTCTAATGTTTCTAAACAATCAGTGACGAAAGCGGGACAAACAACAAGAACGTCTTTAATACCCTTGTTAGCTAATTCTATTAGAGTGTTTTCCGTACTTGGCTCTAACCATTTAGCGCGACCTAAGCGAGATTGAAATGCGATAGTGTATTGGCTTTCTTTTAACCCTGCTTTTTCCACAAATAGACGAGTTGTTTCAAGCACCTGATGTCGATAGCAGTTTTTGTGAGCGATTGATTCTGTTTTACAGCCCGTTTTGTTACAGCAGTTATCTTGTTTAAGGCAGTGCGACTTGGTTGGATCGGCTTTGGTTAAATGGCTTTCAGGAAGGCCGTGATAACTAAACAGTAGGTGAGGGAGTTGGGATTTATTGCTCTCTTCTGGAGAAACTCTTTCAAACAGATAAGGTGAGCAGCTTTCTACTAGAGCATTAATATAGTTTGATTCGTTGTAAAAAGGTGATTTTACTGTTAACTCAAGTTTTAAATTGTGCTTATTGATAACTCGCTTCACTTCTTTAATAGAGGTAGCGACAGTGCTATCTGCATAGTGAGGATATAGCGGAATAAAAAAGATTTCTTTTATTTCTGGATTTTTAGCAATTTCTATAACTTGGCTTTCAATACTTGGGTTGCCATATCGCATCGCCAAATAAATAGGCTGCTCTACTTTCTTTTGTAGTGCATCTTTTAATTGCTGAGAAAAAACTATCAAGGGTGAGCCTTGCGCTGTCCAGATTTCTTTGTAAGCTTCAGCGGAATCTTTTGGTCGTTTTGGTAAAACAAATAGACTAACAATTAGACGTCTTAGCAGCCATGGTAGTTGAATGACGTCAGGATCCATCAAGAATTGATCGAGATATTGTCTTACCGGCTGTTCAGTACAGTCATCAGGGGAGCCTAGATTGGCGAGTAAAACAGCTTGGGTTGTCATAATCGTTGTTTGTCATCATTTTGAGTTATAGCGGCTATTCTAAACAAACGCCCTCGATTATTCTAAGATAAACCTTAATTTCTATCGAATAAATGCAAATTAACTCATCCGACCAGTTGAAATCGTAGATTAAAGCTGCCAAACTAGTGATAGATAACGAACAACTGAGGCTAGCTATCATGACAAGTTACAAAGCTCCCATAGAAGATATGAAATTTATATTCGAAGAAGTTTTTGATTTTTATGGTCACTATCAAAAATTTCCTGCCTATGAAGAGGCTACATCGGATCTCGTCGATATGATTATGAGTGAATGTGCCAAGTTTTGTGAAGCAGAATTGGCGCCACTATATCAAAGCGGAGACAAAGAGGGCTGTCATTTTAATGGTGGCGAGGTAACAACACCCAAAGGCTTTAAAGAAGCTTACAAAATGTACACTGAAGGCGGGTGGCAGGGATTATCTCACCCAGTTGAATTTGGCGGTCAAGGAATGCCACAGTCTGTAGGATTAATACGCACCGAAATGATGGCGACCGCAAATTGGTCTTGGGGAATGTATCCTGGATTATCGTTAGGTGCGATGAATACACTTATTGAGCATGGCAGCGATGAGCAAAAGCAAATCTATTTGCCAAGTCTTACATCGGGAGAATGGGCGGGCACTATGTGCTTAACAGAAGCCCAATGTGGGTCAGATCTCGGACAAGTCAGAACAAAAGCGGTACCAAACGATGATGGTAGTTACGATGTTACCGGTAGCAAAATTTTTATCTCAGCCGGTGAACATGATTTAACCGAGAATATTATCCACATCGTTTTAGCGAAATTACCGGATGCGCCAAAGGGCACGAAAGGTATTTCTCTATTTATTGTTCCTAAATTCATGGTTAACTCTGATGGTTCTTTGGGTGAAAGAAACCCCGTTGTTTGTGGCTCGATCGAAGACAAAATGGGAATTAAAGCTTCATCTACTGCGGTTTTGAATTTTGATGCGGCTAAGGGGTATTTGATTGGAGAATTAAATAAAGGTTTGGAATATATGTTCACCTTTATGAATACTGCACGGATTGGAACAGCGATGCAAGGAGTGAGTAGCTCCGAGTTGGCATATCAGATTTCATTGCCTTATGCCAAAGAGCGTCTTTCTATGCGATCGCTATCGGGAATAAAAGCTCCGGATAAAGTTGCTGATCCAATCATTGTTCATCCTGATGTTAGAAGAATGTTGCTGACCCAAAAAGCTATTTCTGAAGGTGGTCGCGCAATGATTTATTATGCGGGAATGATCGTTGATAAATTAGAGCAGGCAAAAGATGACAAAGAAAAAGCAAAGTACGATGATCAGTTGGGATTTCTAACACCTATTTTAAAAGCATTTTTGACTGAATTAGGGTGTGAGTCTGCGAATCTCGGTATTCAGGTATTTGGTGGTCACGGTTATATTAAGGAATGGGGTCTTGAGCAGATAGTTCGAGATGCGAGAATTTCTACTTTATATGAAGGGACCACAGGGATTCAGGGGCTTGATCTTCTTGGACGAAAAATCTTGATGCAAAGAGGACGAAGTCTAAAAGCGTTTAGCAAGGAAATTCTAGGTTTTTGTAAAGACCATAGCATGATTTCAGACAATGAGCACAAAAGGCGAATGAATAAATTTATTTGGCCATTAAGTAAAGCAGTGGTTAATTGGCAACAATATTCACTTCGTTTAGCGTTAAAAGCCAGAAAAGACCGAGATATTGTAGGCTCTGCTTCGGTTGATTATTTGATGTATTCTGGTTATGTCACTATGGCGTACATGTGGGCGATGATGGCGCAAAAAGCAAATGAAAGAATAAGCGAAAAGCCTGATAACATAGAATTTTATCGAGCCAAAGTTCGTACCGCTGAATTTTATTTTGAGCGAATTTTCCCAAGAATTAAAACTTTGTCTCAAACCATGATGGCTGATCCGAAAAGTGTGATGCGGTTAGATGAGGATTACTTCTAGCCGTTAAGGTTTTAATTCGTTATTTTTATTTGTTGGGATTCAAATTTCACCGTCTGTTCGGAGGTGATTTTACATCGCTTCCGTGTCTCAACCTTTCCATCGACCTTAACGAGTCCTGCGGCAATCACTTGCTTTGCTACAGCCCCACTTTCACACCATCCTTCGACTTTGAGTAAATTATCTAAGGTGATATAGGGACGTCCATCGAGAGAAAAGGTTTGCATGATGTCGCTTCCAATTAAAGATCATTTAAGTTCGACTGAATTTTACCAGAGTTCAATAGTTAGATGGTGAACTTGTTTGGATTTAGCTTTGAGAAATGATTCAAACTTGCCATAATAGCGACCCTTTTTTTCGAATGACATAATTATCTATGTGGTTTAAGAATTTACATATTTATAAGATCCCAAGTAGTTTTCCTTTCTCTGCTGATGAGCTCGCTGAAAAGCTTGAATCAAAGCGATTCCAATCCTGTGGACGGATGGTTGATAAAACGCTTGGATGGGTGTCTCCAATTCACAGAAATAAAGAGTATTTGGTTCATGCCGCTTCGGGGTGTATTCTTTTTTGCATGAGAAAAGAGCAGAAAGTAATTCCAGCCAGTGCGATAAAAGAAGCCGTGGAAGAGAAGGTCAATGAACTTCAAGATGAGTTGGGAAGGAAAATTTATCGCAAAGAAAAACAATCGATTAAAGATGATTTAGTCGCGACCATGTTGCCTAATGCGTTTGCGCGATCGAGCCATATCAGTGCTTACTTTGATACTAAAAATCATTTGCTGGTTATAGATGCATCTAGCCCAGCTCAAGTTGATGAGTTCTATGAGTTGTTGACCGAAACTATCGGATCTTTTGGAGCGATGCAACTGATCTCTACGGAAAACCCATCAATATTAATGAGCCAATGGATTAATCAAACTATGCCTGATGGCTGGTCTTTAAGTGGCGAATACCTTCTCAAAGACCTTAACGATGATCGGATTGCAAGGTTTAAGGATTACGATGCAGAGAATCCGTTTGTTTCTGACTTATTGGAAGATGGTTATACTATTAAGCGTTTAGGCGTTCGATATAAAGAGCAATTGACGGCAATTATTCAAGATGATTTACAGATTAAAAGTTTAAAATTTGGTGAAGAGCTGTTAAAAGGCAACGATGAATCAAGAAAAGCGGATGAATTAAAAGGTGAAGATGAGCTATTAAAATTTGATGCAGATTTTGCGTTAATGACAGCAAGCCTTGCGGAGTTTATTAATGAACTTTGTTCGTTGTTTATTAAAGAAGAGAAGAATTAATTTTTACGGGTTAACGAAATCTCGTCGGTATTAATATTTTCTTTTTGGAACCATTGGCTATCTTTTGATAATAAAAAATGACCAAAAAAATCATCGACAATTTCAGTCGTCAATTCAACGGCACGATATCCGTTGACATTGCCTAGCCCTAAATCTAACTCGCCATGATCCCATTGCCACCACAAAATATGATCGGTAAAACTGATATGCTCGAAATCATTGAACCGAAGCTCAAAGCTTTGTCCTTCCGAATGCTGATAATCGAACTTTGGCTGATGATCTTTGGATAGAACAAAGGCAAATGGTTGAACAACCGAATGATGTTCAAAGTTGAATATTGTTCCATCAATATCAATTAATGCCTTAATCCGAGGATCGTTTGCAGCGGTATGATAGGCCGCTGCTCCACCGTAAGAATGGCCAAAAATACCAAGATTAGCTAAATCCAATTTTTGAAAAAATAGACTATTAGGTTCACTATTAATTAGTGATAGTTGATCAATAACAAAGGATTGATCACTAGACCAAATTGATAAAAAAGCGCCAAGGTCATCTTTGGGGAGCTCTTTAGCCCAAATAGGTTCAAAATCTTTTAATAGAGTAGGGTTTGCGCCATAGGTATGATTTATTGAAACGACTATATACCCGAGACTAGCTAGTTCTGCTGAAAGGGCAGTGTATGACTCGGGGTTGTATCCATAACCATGGGAAAAAATCAAAATAGGGTAATCAGACTTAGTTTGGTCGACTTTCTGGTTCAAGCTTAAATTCCAATCAACTTGGTAATAATTATCAAAGAGTAGTTTTTTGCCTTTCACCTGTTGATGCCCAATGAAATATTCCCAATATTTAGATTCAATTACTGGTAGTTTTGGTATTTGATTAAATTCAGACTGGGTCTGAGAAGGGTAATAAAAACGAACTTGAAGTTTTCTTGGTTCTACCGAGCCTTCTACAAAAGGGTTAGTTCTACCAAAATCGATTAAATCAAGTGTATGACTCGAAACTTGGTATTCTCCAGAAAAACCTGGATAGCTGAAAGGCGCTTTGTATCCATAGGTCTTTTCAATTGGTGGAGCTAGTGGAATTGGTTTTTCATCAATTATTGAAGAGTTTTGCTCGCTACAAGCGGATACAAACAAAATTAGAGCTATTGCCAAGCCTACTCGATTTAGCCTTCTCCCTATTTGAAAAGGGAATTGGAACAATTTGTTGGCGAATAAAGTGAGCATATATTTTAAAGTGAATTCAAGGGTTCAAAAGAATACACTATTTTAGCTCAAAAAAAAGCTGAACATAGTGTCTAATGTCGATCAGTTAAGCAAATATTAGTTTCATTTCTCGACAATGAGATCAAAATCCGATGATCACAAGTCATCGTATTTTTTTATGTTCCAACAAAAGCTGAGGTCGAAAAAAAACCGGAGAACAAGTCTCCGGTTTGATTTTTTACCTTTAAGTATGAGTCAGCAAATTAGAATTCGTACTTAAAGCCTAATTGAAGCTGCCAAACGGACTGACTTAACACTTCTTTATTTTCAATATCCTCGATAACGTCAGCTATTGTCTCTCTATCAGGGTCATAAAAGTTAGAGTACACGTACTGACCAGAATCATTAATACTAGCGGATACTACAGCACGTTCATACTCATAACGGGTGCGTTCAATACGCCCCCAGTCGGAGTTAAGTAAATTACCGAAATTCTCAATATCTAAGAAAATTCGGAACCTATGATCTTCATCAAATGCAGGTAATTCTTGCTGGATACGTACATCAAAGATAGTGGACCAGTGTGAGTTATCGCCATTACGAGCTGCGATTCCACCTGCGTATTGAGCTAACTCAGAGTTGTTTATATAGTCAAAAAATGCCTGCTCCTCTACAACACTATCGAATGAGTCTGATGAATATAAGGGATCGTTCGGACCAGATGGAACATAAAGTAGGTGACCGGCATCATCATTACGACTTTCACGAGCACAGCGACTGCCACCTACGTCAAGCACACAGGCATTGTTTTCGTTGAAGGTGTAGCTGTAAGGCTGACCTGTGCGACGAGTTGCAAACACAGACAACTTAGTTTCATAACCTGGAGTAAATTCTTTTCTCCAGTTGAAACGCGCTTTGAACAGATGCTCTACCTGAAAGCTTGATGTACCTGCACGTGGTTGTTGACGATCGTATGCCGCAAAGTCAGAGTAATTAGACGTAGCCGTAGCTGATGTACCATAACCTATATCTTCAACATTAGCGTGGGTGTAGCTCAAGAATAAGTCTAAATTACCAGCCGAGGTATCCCAATCTTTAGAAGCTGATAGAGCGAACAATGTGCTACTTCCATCGTCGAAAGAACCAACAACAAGTGCTTCTGGGTGACTATCGTCACCACTAACTACATTGCCGCAATCATAAACGTTACGACCATCAGGAGCTGTATCTTCTACGTTACAACGTGCATCATACCAGTAGGTAGCATTGTCAAGTTTGTTGTAGAGGAAGTCAGCGGATAATAACCAGTCTTCACCGAAGGCGCCAAGATCCGCTTTGTGGGCAACACCAATACTATACTTCCAAGTTGTTGGAATTTCGAAGTCTGGACTAAGTGCGTTCACACTGCCATCTGGTGCTTCGTTCGCTAGTGAATCAAGTACGTCTTGAGGAATATACTGGCCAGTTGTTGGATCAGGAGTGGTTGGTACTAAGATCGTTTCTTCTAATGAAACTCCATCTGAAATTACACCATCGTTAGAATAGCTATTTGAAAGCCAAACGCCTGGAGAACCACCAGAGAAGCGACCAATTCCACCACGTACGGTAGTGTTTTCTGATGCTAACCATTTGAATGAAACTCTTGGCAGTACGACATCCAACCCATCGATATCTGTGGTATTGGAATAGTTATAACGGTCGACGAAGTTCTGATTTTCGCGAATTGAACCTTCAGACTCATACCAGTCGTAACGAATACCGAAATCTACAACAAGATCGCCATTTACATCCCAACTATCTTGAACATATATAGAGTTGTAATTGTAACCCCAAATCGCGCGAAGGTCATTTTCATTGTTAGTGATTGCATTGTTGTAAGATAATTCAGAAGCTGTTGCGTTACGTAAATCTTCAATACTGTCAAAGCGGTAAGAACCTTCTGAGTTTTGCGCAAACAAATTATTCACGTCAACTTCTTCACGTTCGTAGCCAAATTTTAGTATGTGGTCACCCACGACATAATTACCTACGAATTTAAGATTGAAAAACTCCTGACCAAGTTGATTACCATGACGAAAACGGTCTGGACCAATGACAAGCCAATCTCCATCACCCAAGCCTACACCCATAGAAGGAAACTCTGCACCGTTCAATGAGTTTTGACCTGTATCTTGGGTAGTACTTGCAATTTTAAATTCTGTTGAAAAGTCAGGCGTCCAATCAGAAAATAGGTGACCGATAAAGCTTTCAATCTTTTCAGAGCGATTGTACCAAGCTGAAGAGGCTCCGAGAATATTAGCTCGTGGTAAGGTGAAGTTATTACCATTTTGTTCTCGAATCGTATTGCCGTCTGTGCTGATGTAAGTGAACTTCGCACGATGATCGTTGTTTATATTCCAATCGATGTTAGCAAGAATTTTTTCATCTTGAGCAGGATCCTTAGTAAAGCCCCCAATGTCAAACCCCCAATTATCAGCAACAATTTGACTAACTGTTGCTATTTCATCAGCTGATATGCCATTTTCAGTATTCAGAGCTCCAGAACCAGCTGGTCCATCATTAAGGGGGGCAATTTCTTCATACTTATCGTAAGAGAGGAAGAAAAATAGTTTGTCTTTAATGATTGGCCCACCAAGCGTAGCAACAAAGGTTTCTTCTTCAAAAGTGAAGTTAAATCTATCATCTTCACTTGTTTTACCTATCAAATCATCATCAGTGAAGTAATAACCCACTGAGCCTTTAAATTCATTGGTTCCTGATTTGGTAACTGCGTTGATGGTACCACCAGTGAATCCATTGTATTCAACATCGAAAGGTGCCGTCTGAATTGAGAGCGATTCGATAGCATCAAAAGAGATAGGTGAACGTTGGGTTGGGTAACCGTTTGCATTTAGGCCAAAACGGTCGTTTAAAGCAACACCGTCTATTGTTAGTGAGTTAAAACGGTTGTTGGCACCAGCAATCGTTAACTCTTTAGCACCGCCACTTTGCAGATTTACTGAAGCGAATGGATTCATCTTGGCTGCGTCAGTGATATCACGGTCAATCGAAGCTAATTCCTGAAGTCCTTGGAGTCCAAGACTGGTGCTCAATCCTTCATTAGAAAAACCGCTCAAGCCTTGACGACTACCGGTCACGGTAAGTACATTTGTTGTATCTTGCGTTTCTACTGTGACTGGCAGTGAAAAAACCTGATCAAGAGACAGGTAAACGTCATCGAATTTAACTGTTTGAAATCCATCGCCGCTAATTGTAATCGAGTAAGGACCACCCACTCGAAGACTTCGCGCAGAAAACATACCATTTTCATTGGTTGTTGTTGTCGATACAGTACCTGATGGTGTGTGTGTGATAGTTACTGTTGCCGCAGGAAAGGTAGTTCCTGCTTCTGTGACGACATTACCCCTTATTGAAGAGGTGACGGTGTTTGCGATTGCTGTTGTTGACAGTCCTGCTGTCAAAGCAACCGCAATTGCAATTTTACTCAGTTTGGTCTTCATTATTTTCCCCTGAATCCATTATGTTTAGTTGTGTATCAAAAGTGTTTAATTTTTTGAATGGTGGAGTTTAAAATAGTTTTATTTTGGTTTTATTACATGTTTACTACATATTTATGACAGGTTCCCGATTGTCTGATTACAAAACTACAAAACGGGTGGATTTTACTAGATAGAAACGCCAGATACAATCAAACAGGTAGGACAAGTTAAAAAAATTGTCTATTTTTTCATCAATATTGCCTTTATTTGATCAAGATCAAAATTAAAAATAAGCTTGTATTCACATTATTTTTAATAGATATTTCATCTAGGTGTGAGATACTAGCCACCAATAAAAGATTAAAAGCTACAAGGAAATAACGAGTGAAAAAAATTTATATCCTAATTACGTTTTTCTTAAGTGCTCTTGCCTCAGAAGCAGTAAATTCTGAGAAAAAACAGTCGCTTATGATTGGTTTCGGCAGTTGTGCAAAGCAAGAAAACCCTCAACCTATTTGGAAGGCTATTGCGGAAAAAAATGCCGATCTATTCATCATGATGGGTGATAACGTTTATATTGATAGTGCCGACCCTAAGGTGATGAAGGATAGCTACGAGATGCTAGCAAATAACATTCATTTCAAAGAATTTAGAACTAAAACTCCGATTATGGCAACTTGGGATGATCATGATTATGGATTGCAGGACGGAGGCAAAGAATTTAATGGGAAATACGATGCGAAGGCTTGGTTTATTGATTTTTTTGATTATCCCGAAATTAACCAGTTAGCGAATAAAGACAAAGGTATATTTCATACTAGAGAATTGCCATTTAATGGAAAAACAATTCGTATCATTATGCTTGATACTCGTTGGTATCGAGATAAACAAATAACGACTTATTTGTCCAGAGAGCAGTTAAAAAAATTGAACTTAGGACGTTATCAACCTCATTATGATATCAGTACAACTGTTTTGGGTGAAGAGCAGTGGAAATGGCTGGAGGCAACTTTAGCTAAGCCAAGCGATCTGAATATTATCGTTTCGGGCTTTCCTGTACTTACAGAATTTAGTGGCTGGGAGACTTGGGCTAATTTCCCTCATGAACGAACTCGTTTACTTTCATTAATAGAAAAGTTTGGAAAAGGTAAGAGCTTGATATTGAGTGGTGATATTCATCGGGGTGAAATGGCTAGTTTAAAGATGGCGGATAGTACACTTTACGAAATAACCAGCAGCGGTCTCGATGCAAAAATTTATCCTGCAAATATCAATGAACACCGGATTGGAGAAGCTATTATCAAAAAGAATTTTGGATTGTTATCCATAAAATTGGATAATAAAGAGGACTTTGTCATTTCTGGTGGTTTATTTGATGAGACAGGGCAAGCGCAAATGAATATTTCGATTCCTGTTAATTAGTTGCCAAATTAGCATTGCCATTACTGACGTCATTTATTTTAAATAGCTTTTTAAAGCAATGAAAAAGCTTTGTAAGAAAAGTCTTAGTCAATGAATTGTTAATCTCCTATAGTCACCGTTAATCAAGTCAGTATAATTGGCGTTTATTTAATAGGTAAGGAATGATAGACGCGATGGATGCAGCACAAAAAATATTATCGAAAACTTTCGGCTATTCTGAATTCAGGCTCAATCAAGCCGAGATAGTCAACTCTCTTATTGAAGGGCGAGACGTTCTTGCCCTAATGCCAACTGGTGGTGGTAAATCACTTTGTTATCAAATTCCAGCGATGGTGCGTCCTGGAATTGGTGTTGTTGTATCGCCACTAATCGCTTTGATGCAAGATCAGGTTGATGCATTAAATCTGGTCGGGGTCAAAGCGGCATTTATCAACTCTAGCCTATCTTCTGCTCAAGTAAGAAAAATCGAAGGCCAGTTGTTTTCAGGTGAACTCGATTTATTATATGTTGCGCCCGAGCGTTTATTGACTTTACCTTTCATAGAAATGCTCAAGCAGCTAAAAATATCATTATTTGCAATTGATGAAGCTCATTGTGTATCTCAGTGGGGGCACGATTTTCGTCCAGAATACCAACAACTTTCTATTCTCCACCAACATTTTGCTAATGTGCCTAGGATAGCTTTAACAGCGACCGCGGATACGCGAACCCGAAATGAAATCATTCAGCAATTGAAACTGCAAAACTCTCGTCAGTTCGTTAATAGTTTTGATCGACCTAATATTAATTATGAGATTTCGGAAGGGCATAATAGCCGAGATCTTTTGTGGCAGTTTTTGGAGGAAAACCATTCTACTGATTCGGGGATTGTTTATTGTCTGTCGCGCAAAAAAGTAGAATCGACAGCATTGTGGTTAGAAAAAAAAGGGCGTAAGGCATTACCCTACCACGCAGGACTTAGCCAGAAAATAAGACAGGAAAATCAGCAATGTTTTTTGCGTGAAGAGGGAATTATTATTGTCGCAACTATCGCTTTTGGTATGGGGATCGATAAGCCGGATGTTCGTTTTGTGGCGCATTTAAGTTTGCCGAAAAGTATTGAAGCTTATTATCAGGAAACTGGTCGTGCCGGAAGAGATGGTGAAAAATCGACCGCGTGGATGGCTTACGGATTACAAGATGTGATTACTTTGCGGCAGATGATGCAGCAAAGCGAAGCATTAGATTCGTATAAACAAGTCTCTCAGCAAAAATTAGACGCGATGCTTGGGCTATGTGAATCAACCGCTTGTCGTCGTCAGTTATTGTTGGCGTATTTTGGAGAAATATTGGAAAAACCTTGCGGTAATTGCGATAACTGCATAAAACCACCTGAAACGTGGGATGCAACCGAGGCTGCTCGACAAGCATTGTCTTGCGTCTATCGTTCTGGTCAGCGATTTGGTGTTGGCTATGTGATCGATATATTGATTGGAAAACAAGATCCTAGGATACTAAAAAATAGACATGAACAATTATCAACCTTTGGAATAGGAGAATATTTACCAATTGCGGAGTGGCGGAGTCTATTTAGACAGCTAATTGCACAGGCCTATTTGCTGGTAGATCATGAAAAATATGGTGCTATTGCTTTAACCGAAAAAAGTCGTCCTTTACTCAAAGGTGAAGAGTCTTTACACGCAAGAAAACTAATCTCTGCAATCAAATCCAAAAAGCAAACTAAAGCAACAGTATCTAGCATTCATCACCCGTTGATGGATGCGCTAAAAGTTTTAAGAAAATCTTTGGCTGATGAGCAAGGTTTACCACCTTATGTGATTTTTCATGACTCAACTCTAATTGAAATGACAAATAAGAGGCCGTCTGAACTTAGAGAATTGCAGTTTATCAGCGGTGTTGGTGAGAAAAAACTAAAACAATATGGCGCGGATTTTTTGCAAGTTATAAAGGCTCACCCGTTACCGCCAGAAGTTAACACTCGTTTTAGTGATACCGTAAATGAGTCACTAATATTATTTTCTAGAGAGCTCAATGTTGCAGAAATTGCGGTAAAACGTAATCTATCGGAAGGGACTGTTTATGGTCATTTAGCTGAGGCGATTGCTATCGGAATGCTTGACCCATTAGATGTTCTTGAAATTGAAGAAGATGATTATCATTTAATCGGTCAGACCATTAATGTTTACGCTGATGAAACCCAAGGAAGAGTCAAATTAATCAGAGAAGCGCTCGGAGAAGAATTTTCTTATGGTGTTATTCAATGTGTTATTGCTGCGGAAGAAGGTTTAAGTCATTAATTTCTTGTAACCAACTGACTCCACAAGTTTTATTCATTTTGTGCAAGGCTCAACGAGCCGAGTACGTCCACCTAATTTAAGAAATTGAATAAAAAAAGGCAGTTGTCCCATTGGCGTGATAGAGGCTGTTTGACCCCATTCGACACGCACCTTTCCTGCATAGGTTTCAACTTCAACGGCTTGAGCGAGGATGTTTTTCTTAGTCAATTCTAACTCACCAGATTGGTGACCGGATTTCAGTGGGAAAGCCATAATTTTACAACTAATTTCGATGAGTGACTGGATTATACGATTTTTGACTGATTAATCTAGAACCAACAGAAAACTAGATAATTGACAAAGACCAAATAAGTGACTTTTTATTTATCTTTTATAAGATTTGAAATAATTGATTTGCCCATGAAATGGCTTCTTCATGGCTAGAGTAGTAGCTTGATAAAAACGCCTTATCCAATTCATTAAGTTCTTCGCTTTGTTGCTCAAGAGCAATAACGTATTTTAATACTTGGCCCTTTTTTCCTTTGAGTTTAAGTAAGGCGAGATTTATATCATCAGCTAAGTCGAGTTTATTGATTAGCCATTCTTTGTCAGCCAACATTACCGCATCAATGCCCGAAAATAATCCGACTGTGAAATAACCTTCGGTATCTTGGTAATTATATTTTTGAGCGATTAACTCGCAAGCTCTAGCACGAGTCAACAGTAGTAAGAATAGCTCTTTGGTTTGTGATGAGTTTCCAGAAAGAACCATTGCCACAGCCCATTTTTTAATTTGTTCTAAACCTAAAAATACGACGGCTTCGTGCAAACTACTGACTTTTTTAGGTAGGCGGCATAGAGGACTATTGACGATTTTGAGAATTTGATAGCTTAATTTGGCATCTCGTGAAATTGAGCGACTCAAAATATCAATATCAATACCTGGTTCTTGTAATTGCGCAACAATCTGTAAGGCTGTTTCAGAGTTATTATCGATTTTGGTTCCGTAAACAGGCATTGGTCTTTCGAGAAAATAGCCTTGAAAGAGCTCAAAACCCAACTTAAAACAAAGCTCGTACATCGCTTGATCTTCGACTTTTTCAGCAAGTAGTGTTGGTCTTTGCTCAAGAGAATCAAAAAATTTAATTTCTAGATGGTCTACTTTTCCCGGAAGCTCCTCGATGGGCAGATGAAGTAATTCAACTTTGATGTAGTCAACTAATGGAATTAAGGGATCAAACTTCGCATCAAAAGAATAATCATCAAGTGCAAATTGATATCCTTGCTTACGTAATTCTTTAATGCGTTCGATTAGTCGATCATCAACTTCCATATCCTCTAATATTTCAATCACGATCCGTTTTGGATCGAGAGGAAAGAAGTAGTCTGAAAGTAATAGTTTTTGGGTCAAATTGATGAATATTTTGACGTAAGGTCCTTCTTCTTCATTAAGGATACTGCCGCAATAATTGACAATTAATGATGATGTTGCTTTGTCGCCGTCCTCAAATATAGCTGAATTAGGATCGTTGTCGCGATATAAAAGTTCGTAGGCATATAGCTTTTTCTTGCTATCAAATATGGGCTGACGAGCAAACAGTAAATCATTAGAAACTTTAATTTGTTTTGTGTTATTAGTTAATGCCACGAATTCAACCTTCAAGTAAATACAGAGTTAGAGTGGTTACAGGCTAGCATGTTCCTTATAGCCAACAAAATATGGAGCAACATGTTTAAGTTTAGTTGGTATCTGTAGAAAATCAAACATTAGATTTATTTAATGTATGGCCTATTTGGGGCATTTAAAGTTGTGATTCCAGATGATCCACAACGCGACTGAGTCTAACTAATTGATACTTAACGTCTCAATCATTTATACCTTGAAGGCAAAGGTAGTTTTTTTCTAATTGCTCGTTAGTATGTTTGTTAATTATTTAAAGGGCAGGGCAGGAAATGAAGATGACAAAGAAAATATTCTCCATAGTCGCATTAACTTTCATTCTTACTGGATGTATGACGACTCAATACGAAAGGGGCGTTTCGAGCAATCTTGTTAACTATCTTTATCCGAAAGGTCAGTTGAAATCTCATAAAAATGATCAGTTGCCAGTGCTAAATTTGCCATTAAGAGTTGGTATTGCTTTAGTCCCCGAATCTAAGACTGATTCAAGATTCTTGCTGGCAGAATTTGAAAAGCAAAATCTACTAGAAAGCGTTGCAGCAAGATTTAAAGCGGATAAAAGCATTTCTCACATCGAAGTGATACCTGAGATCTACCTTAAACAAGGAAGAGGGTTTATTACTATCGAGCAAATTGCAAATATGTATGATATCGACGTGATTGCTTTAGTGTCCTATGATCAGGTAGCCATTAATGAGTTAAATAACTTTTCGTTAGCCTATTGGACGATTGTGGGAGCCTATATTATTCCTGGAGAGTCTACGGAATTCCAAACTTTTGTAGACACCGCCGTTTTCGATATTAAAACGAGAAAAATGCTGTTTAGAGCTCCCGGACTGCATTCGAATTCTCGCAATCATACGGCCGTTGGATTTGAAAAAAGAAATCGAAAAATGCGAATCGAAGGCTTTGATATAGCTGCTAACAAAATGACAGAAAATCTGACAGTCGAATTATCTAAATTTAAGAGAAGAGTGAAGGAGGAAGGGGTCGCTAAAGTTGCTTTTCGTGAAGGTGTTTCTTACGGAGGAGGCGGTTTAGACTGGCTTGGAATCATTCTGTTATTCTTATTATTAAGATTTACAAGGACCAAGAATTAGAAAAGCGATCTATCGATAGAAGATCTAGTTTATATCTTATCGAAATTAGTTAAAATTTGTTGTAAGCTGTGCCGCTAGGTTGTTACCAGAATTTTTAAGGAAAGCTTAAATGTCGCTACAACAAAAATACAATCTCATTTATGCTGGTGCTATTCTATCCGGTTTCGAGGAATCTCAAGTAAGGGTGAGTTTTGTCGAAAAAATGAAAGTTCCTGAAGAAAAGGTTGATCGATTATTTTCTGGTAAGAGAATTGTTCTACAAAAATCGCTTTCTAAGCAAAAAGCTGAGTCTTGGCAAAAAAAGCTATTATGTATTGGTGCTGAGGTAGCTATTATTCCAGCGGTTAGTATTGAAAAGACACATCCAGAAGAGCCTATGACAGCGCCAAGTATTATCGAGAAGAAAGCTGTGGAGCCTGAAGTCACTCAACAGTATTCGAATACAAGGCTTGAAAATGAGGTTCCTAATGACGAGCTTAACAACAAAATTAATCAAGCAAAAGCCATGATCGCTGCTCAGCAGATGGAGCAAAAGCTAAACCAGTCCAAAGAAGTAAATCCGATAAAGCGTTTAGTTGTTTTTTCTGGGATATTAATTGTGGCGACAATTTTTTTCTATTTTTATGTGGATTCGATTTTTTAGTTAGAAGTTGAAAAGCGGAAAAGGCAGCGAGTCAGAAATAAGAGTTAGCTTCTCTGATTTCTGACTTATTCCCTTTAGTTAGCGCCGGTTGTCTTTATTTCCTCTAGCTCGATGACTCTTATTTGAGCTCGACTGCCGATTTGAGGATTTCCGATTGCCATCACTTCTCGAAGACTTTTGCTTGTCTGAAGAGCGAGAATTGCTTCGATTGCTTGATTCTTTTTGAGGCTTAGAACGGCTTCTCTCTATTTGCTTTTGTGGCTGCACATTTCTTTTAGGAGGCGTCATTTGTTTAACATTTTTCTCCTTTTTCTTAAGCGTTCGTTCTTGTTTGTGAGGCGGTTTTTTGTCTTTAATCCGCTGCTTGGTTCCATTTGATTGAGTTTTATTTACAGGTCGGCTTTTTCGCTCTTCTTTGCTGATACGACCGTCTTTTAACTCTTCCCGAATCCTATTCGGTGTGGCTATTCGAGTATCTTTAGAGTCAGCTTTTCGCTTATCGAGTTTTTTGTCTGAAAGTTTACGATCAAGTTTCCGTTCGTTCTTTCTTTCAATCTTCCGGTTTTCGATTGAGTATTTCTTTGACTTTCTGTGCTCTCGAATTTCGGTATTACTCATGCGGTTGCTCTTATAACGATTGCTAACAGTAACACTTCGATAAGATACACCTCGTCTATGAACAGGATTGTGAGCCCATCTTCTTGCATGTTCGTGTCGGACTATTTGGCGACGATCATAGTAGCGATTTGGTCTGTAATGGTGTCTTGGAATTCTGACGATGTGGTGATTATGCCAGTGAAAAGAGCTAAAGAAGAAACCAAATGATACACGGATTCTTGGACCCCAGTAAAAAGGGGTGTAGTGATCATAATGATGAACATAACTTGGGTAGTGCCAATAAACAGGAGGGTAGTGCGACCAACGCCAAGAACCATAAACGACTCTAGTATCATAATAGGGTACATAAACAACTTCACGACGAACTGGTTCGATAATGATTGAGTTGTCTTCATGAGTCACGGATACCTTGTCCATTTTATCAAGGCTTCCAGCCTCATAAGCTTTTTGTCGAAGCGATTGAACGCTTTCTAAAACTCTTTCTTCGTCTTGTAAAAAAGCGTCACCTAAGTTTTGCGTCCATTCTAGATTCTCACTTAATCTTTTTAATACTTGAGGAAATGCGACTAAGGCTTGGACACTTGGATCCCAATCTTTATCTTCAACAGCTTCTACTGCGTCTGAACCTTCTAAATCGGTGTTGTTAGTTGTCCACCTTTCTGCCTGAATCACTTCTAGCGGATAGGTTGATGCTATTAGAATATGGGATAATACCGTGTCTGGATAGAGCGCAATCGGCGCCAAAATTTGTTCTAGTTCGGCTTTACTAAAGCGTTCTAGATCGTCTGAAGAATCATCGGCATAGGAAATAGCCGATAGAAAGCTGAGGAATAATCCGAGCGTTATGTGTTTTAAGCTTCTCATAATAACCACCTTTGTGCTAATTCGACGGCTGGTTTGCCAATCTATGGTTAATTATTAGCGATGTCAGCTTAACTATAGCTGAATGAGAAGACAAATAAAAAGGCAGCTTCAAAAAAGACAAATTCTAGCCTTCCCCCACAATGAGAGAAGGTTGAGAGTATTTTGTTAGGCCATTTTAAAGGTTAACGACGACTACCAATCGGCAAGTGGACTAATGTCAGCGTCATAATCAACACCGTCAAAACCGAATCCAAACAATTTTAGAAAGTCTTGGTTATATCCTTGATAATCACCGAGTTCAGGGAAGTTTTCGGTAGTAACGGTAGGCCAGATCGCTTTAATTTTTCCTTGAATGTGATCATTAGTTTCAACGCCGTCCATTCTTAATCGCTCTGCTTCGTCCATCTCAGGATTATCTTCAAGCAACAGATTATTGAATAGACCGTAAATTTGCTCAATCACGCCTTCGTGACATCCTTCATCTTTCATTACTTGATACATCAAAGAAATGTAAAGTGGCATTACCGGAATAGCTGAACTCGCTTGAGTAACTACGGCTTTTAATGAAGTTACATAGGCTTTTAAGCCGATGTCTGAATAATCATTTTTAAGCGTAGCAGATGCACGATCTAAATCCTCCTTTGCTTTACCAATAGTTGCATGACCGTAGATAGGTAGCGTCAGTTCCTTACCGATATAGGTGTAGGAGGTGGTGATACAGCCATCTGCAAGAAGATCTGCATCTTTCAAACGCTTGATCCAAAGTTCCCAATCTTCACCGCCCATTACTTTTATGGTGTTGTTTATTTCATCTTGATTTGCAGGCTCTAGAGATATTTCATGTACTAGCTTTTTATTGGTATCAAATGTTTTGGATACGACTGCTTCACCAACGGGTTTAAGTGTAGAAACATAAGCTTCGCCAGTATCTGGGTCGGTTCTTCGTGGAGACGCAAGACTGTATATTACAAGATCAATTTTTCCGAGGTCTTGTTTGATAAGTTCAATTGTTTGATCTTTGATTTGGTGAGAAAAGGCATCGCCATTAATTGTTTTTGCATACAGGCCTTCATTATGAGCTTCTTGATGAAATGCGGCTGTATTATACCAACCTGCAGTTCCTGTTTTCCTCTCGGAGGGTTCTTTTTCGAAGCAAACGCCTAGTGTTTTTGCACCAGCGCCAAATGCTGAGGTAATTCGAGAGGCAAGCCCGTAGCCAGTAGAACAACCAATTACCAACACCTTCTTTGGTTTGTGTTTAATACCACCCTGCTTTTTTACGTACTCAATTTGTTCTTTAACGCTTGCTGCGCATCCCAATGGATGGGCGTTGGTGCAGATAAAACCTCTAACTTTTGGTTTGATAACCATAATTAAGTCTTCCTAAGTTGGGTGTCAATTTGATTAGCGCGGATTTTAACCTGCATTCTCTTGATTATAAAGCGGATTTAAAGAGGTCGGGTTTGTTGAGAAAATCTACAAACCAACTCAAAAGCTGGTTTGTAGAATAATATATTTTTTAGTAACGGGTTTATTAATTAGGCAAGCTTTCGATACCCATATTAAATAAGGTGAATCCAAAGATATCAGCCCATTGGTCGATAGTTTTGGATACCGGTGTTCCTGCTCCGTGACCAGCATTCGTTTCAATACGAATTAGGGTTGGAGCATTACCGACCTGCTTTGATTGTAGTTCAGCTGCAAATTTAAAGGAATGAGCGGGGACAACACGGTCATCATGATCGCCGGTAGTTACCATGGTCGCTGGATATCGAACACCTGCTTTTATATTGTGAACCGGAGAATATCCCTTAAGGTATTCAAACATTTCTTTGCTTTGTTCTGCTGTACCATAATCGTAAGCCCAGCCCGCACCGGAAGTGAATGTATGATATCGAAGCATATCCATTACACCAACGGCAGGTAGTGCAACTTTCACCAAGTCGGGACGTTGGGTCATTACAGCACCAACAAGTAAGCCGCCATTTGAGCCACCTCGAATTGCTAAATAGTTACTCGAAGTGTATTCGTTTTCGATTAAATATTCTGCTGCGGCGATAAAATCATCAAAGACATTTTGTTTATTTAACAGAGTTCCGGCAATATGCCAATCCTTTCCGTATTCACCACCACCCCGAAGGTTTGGCACTGCATAAATACCGCCACTTTCCATCCAAACCGCGTTAGTAATACTAAATCTTGGTGTTAAACTGACATTAAAACCGCCATACCCATACAGCATAGTTGGATTTTTTCCATTGAGTTCAATACCCTTTTTATGGGTTATGATCATCGGGACTTTAGTCCCATCTTTAGATGTATAAAAGACTTGTTTGGATAAGTAGTTGTCAGGATTAAATTGAGCGCCAGATTTTCGATAAACACTAGATACACCTTTCTTAGCATCGAAAGAATATATGGTCGAAGGGGTTTTGTAGTTAGTAAATGAATAGTAGAGAATTTTATCTTCTTTTTTGCCGCCTAAAGAGCTTAAGCTTCCAACACCGGGAAGCTCTATTTCTTTAATTTGGTTGCCTTCATAATCATATTGATAAACTTTTGAGATGGCATCGATCATATATTCAGCAAAAAAGAAACCAGCGCCCGTCGAAGGTGAAAGAACATTTTTTGTCTCTGGAATAAAATCAACCCAATTTTCTGGTGTAGGGTTAGAGGCATCAACGGTTACTATTTTTTTATTCGGAGCATTAAGGTTAGTCACCAAATAAAGTTTACTTCCAACATTTTCGATAACATAAGTATCAGAATCAAAGTTATCAAGAATTGTTACAAGAGGACTATTTGGTTTGCTAAGATCCTTGATGTATAAATCGTTACCAGAGGTTGATGTAGCTCCCGAGATAATAAGGAATCGATCATCCTCTGTCACTGAACCTGCTGCATAGCGACGCTTTTCCGCTTCAGTTCCACCAAAGACAACTTGATCTTCTTTTTGGGAAGTGCCAATTTTATGGAAATAAACCTTATGTTGATCGGTCTTAGCTGAAAGCTCACTACCTTCAGGTTTGTCATAGCTAGAATAGTAGAAGCCGGTATTTCCCAACCAAGAAATGCGAGAAAATTTAACATCAACCAAAGCTTCTTCTATTGGTTGTTTAGTTTCAGCATCAATAATAATAATTTTACGCCAGTCACTTCCACCTTCTGATATTGAGTAAGCAGCAAGTGAACCGTCTTTGGAAAAGCTTAATTGTGCCAAAGAGGTCGTTCCATCTTTACTAAATTGATTAGGATCGAGAAATACTTCAGTTTCTTGACCTTCCTTCTGACGATAAATCACGTATTGATTTTGTAGCCCATTGTTCTTGCTAAAATAGGTATAATCGCCTTCTTTGTATGGGGCACTTACTTTCTCGTAGTTCCATAAGGTCTCAAGTCTTTTCTTCAAGGTCTCACGATAAGGAATTTTGTCGAGGTAACCAAAGGTAACTTCGTTCTGTGACTTTACCCACTCACCTGTTTCTAGGCTTAAATCGTCTTCTAGCCATCGATAGGGATCTTCTACTTTTGTACCAAAGTAGTCATCCACTACCTCACCTTTTTTGGTAACAGGATAGTTAACTTCTGAAACTTGGTTCTCAAGAGCGGGCTCCACATTTACGCTTGGAGTTTCTACTGATTCCTGAGAGCAAGCGGATAATAATAAGGAAAAGGTTAATGTCACAACGAGTTTTTTCATTTGTACGACTCTCCTGAGTTTTAAGCAATAAGGTATTCAATTGGTTTAACTAACTAAAATGCATCCTGAACAATATAATTCACTTTTCTAGCAATTTGCTGACTGATCTCATTTGAAATGCTGACAATCCTGAAATCTTGAGAGTCTTTTTTAACGGAGTTGGTTAGCGCTTCGATTTCAGCGTAGCTTTTAAGTATATCACCTTCAATTGATAGAGTGATGATTTCATCATTTTCTATCAAAGCTAAGTTGCTTCTTATAAGGTTAAGTTGATTGTCTGCAAGGGATATCCCGGTAATTAAATCATGTTCATCTTCAAGGATTAAAATATTTGTAAGTGACAAACAGGCTTTAACCTGTATCTGGATGGTCAAGTGGCTCATCAAGTTCTGGACTAGAGCTATTAAGCAAAGTGCTTTATTAATAGGCAAGTCATTTTGACTGTTTTCCTGATGACTTTCTCCAATAAATGGAATCAGACACCCGGTTAAAATATCCCCTTGAGACTGTACACCAAAGGCTTGAATAGCTTGGTTAAGATAGTTTTCGGCTTGGGTAAAATTTTGCGCGGCTTGATTATCATCAAGGCTTTGAGGCGAGAATTCTAGATAGCAAGCCAGAGAGTTATTCATCAATCGACTATTGACCCAAGTATCGGCTTTTACTGGTAGGTTGATATGGGATTTTAATTGTTGAGGATGAATCTCTGAAAGAGAAACAATGGCTTCAACCCATTGAGATTTTTTTTCTGGGATTTTTATACGATGTTGAACCAACAAATGCTGACAACTCATAGCGAGTCGTTTGATTCTATTTTCTAACTTGAAAATTAAAAAAACTAAGATAATAAATAAAATAAAAGCGATACTGGCCGTGATAATCTGTATTTGAATGAAGGCATCTCGAAAATCTCGCTCAAGCAAATGTCGATCAATTTCTAACTTAAACCATCCTGCAGTCACATTCTGATAAGAGATCTTTTCAATAAATGGGATATTCTTTTGTCGCTGGATAAAATCTTGACTATCAATTTTAATTAATTGTTCCGTAGCATCAGACTCGTCTGAACCATTCTCTTTTGGAGGAATATTCGACTCTAATTCTTCTGGGTACTGGCTTACGACTTGTCCATCTTCCGAAAAAATAGTTGCTTGGCGAATATAGGGATCTTTGGCAATATTTTCTGTCAATAGATGAAGTTGAGGTCGATCGTTAGCAAGTAATGGTTCAGCACTTGAATCTGCTGCAATCTTAGCAATGCTGTGAGCGTATTCAGAAGTTCGCTTAGCCACCAGTTGCTCTACTTGATGATTGATGATCAACCAAGTAATTAGCAATATGGCTAGCGTGATACCGATTGAACTTAATAGAATTCCACGTAGTAAATTGGGGGGCGGAGCCAGTTTTTTGTTTCTATTTTTTTGCATGACGGCATTGTATCAACTCTTACCGTTAAGGCAAATCATGGATATAGAGCTAAAAACAGTGGTCTTGCAGATAAAACAGTAGTCTTGCAGATAATGCAGGGTTTATAATCGCTTTTTTTTACTGTCGAGAAGTGATTTGGCTCCTTTATCAAAACTTAGTTTGTTTAGTGATAATCAATCATTTTTGGATGATCATCTTGGTTTGCTTTTAAACAGATTTAAGGGCCAATACAATTTTTCTAAAAGAAAAATTGCTGAAACTATTATCTGGGATGTTTTTGCAGAATATTCGACTCTCGAATCTTGGCTAAATGATATTTTTTCCGATGGCAATGAAACCCTGCCGGAATTTGATTATATTCTTTGGCCAAATAATCATCTACGAGCACCTAAGTTGTTGGTGTTTGATATGGATTCGACTTTTATTCAAATTGAAGTGATTGACGAGTTAGCAAAACGACATGGTGTTGGGGAGTCAGTCTCCAAAGTGACGGAAGCAGCAATGCGAGGTGAGCTTGATTTTTCTGAAAGCTTAATTTCCAGAGTTGCCTGTTTACAGGGGCTTGCTGATTCGACCATCGAATATATCAGGCATAGGTTACCGCTCTCCAAAGGCGTTGATCAATTAGTCGATAGTTGTCAAAAACAGGGAATTAAAATTGCGATTGTCTCAGGCGGGTTTACGCCTTTTGTAAGTCATTTAAAAAACACTCTAGGGCTTTATCGAGTTAAAGCAAATGATTTGGAAATCGCTAATGGCGAATTAACCGGACATGTTTTAGGTCACATTGTCGATGCTAAGGCAAAAGCAGAATTTGTTAACGAGCTAAAAGATGAGTTAAAACTCAGTCGAAATGACATTATGACTATTGGAGATGGTGCCAATGATCTGATGATGATGTCGGAAAGTGGTTTTAACTTAGCTTATCGCGCTAAAGCTTCAGTCCAACAACAAGCCAAAGGTCGGATGAACCATACCAACTTAAATCAACTAGCGGATATTTTTGATTGGTAAGGAAATACTCGTTACTGGGTAATTAGTTTTGCGGAAATAATTTTGTCACCATTGCTGAGTTTGTAAACGTTTTCCATTCCTTTAATTACGTTTCCAAAGATTGTATATCGTCGGTCTAAATGAATGTTATCGCCAACATTGATGAAAAATCCCGTCGTCCCAGTATCTTTGCCTCCAGTAGCTATGCCAACTGTACCGGTTAAATGGGATAAGTAAGATAGCTCTTCGCGAATTGTTTTAGCCTGATATTGATAATTGCTTTCAGTCGTTCCACCACCTTGGGCGACAAAATTACCAATGACACGGGCAAAATAACTGCCATCGTAAACGCCTTGCTCCACTAATTTAATAAAATTGGTAGCGGTATATCTAGCTTCATCATTAAGTTTAATATGAATGTCTCCTTGAGAGGTTCGAAGAAGAACGATTCGATTACTTGATTCGAGAACTTGTCGATAATTTGGTGTCGATTGCTTAACTATAATAGGCTTTTTTTCATCAAGTAAGTTTTTGACAAAATCTATAACTGCAGGATCGGCGTCTCTTGACAGTGTTTTTAACGTATTAGTAAACGCTTTTTTATCTTTCATTGCGATCATTTGAGCAAACTGAATTTTCACATAACTATTTTTGTGAGATAAAATCTTGAGAGCCCAAGTCATTTCATCGCGTTCTTGTCGTTCGATTAGCCCCGACATAGCTATGACAACCATTCCTAGATCTTCGCTCTTTAGTTGATCTTTAAATAGTTTTATTAGTTCACCACTCTTTATATTTGAATCGGCTAACATTTTTAAGGCAGTTTGGGCGACTAACTTATTCGGGTGTTTAATTAGTTTTCCTAATTGTATTTTTGCTTGAGGAATATATAAAAGGGGGTTCATTCCATGGATAGCTTCCGTGACTAATGAAATATCTTTCTGTTTAGTTTGTTCGATTAACCAAGTGAGTAATCGACGATTTGCTAAATGCCTTTTTTTAGCCACTTTGCCGATTAGCCGAGCAAACATTTTTTTATTGTTAGTATCTTCTAGTCCCAGAATAAACTTTTGTAATTGAGCTGGGCTTAACTGTTTTTCTATTTTTTTCACCCGAGCTAAAAAATAACCAACGGCATAAGAAAGCTGGTCGTCTCTTTCCATCAAGGCTAACAATGCATTAAAGTCGATATCATTTTGACTATTTTTCATGTCAATCTGATCATTTAGTTCAGGGTGCATAGTCAATGCCATAGAAAGGCTTTGAAAAATACTGGATTTAGTCGAAGGGTCTTTTTCCCGACTAAGATTATTCAGCATCTTAACAACTAGCTGATCACTGCCTAAATTTCCTAATGCCAAATAAACTTCTTGGCGGATGATTTCATTGGTTTCGTTTTCTAAAAGTGGCCAAAGATATTGATTCGCTTCAGTGGATTGACTGATACCTAACGCAAAAACAGCGGCATGGCGGACAGAATCATTTTCATTTTGTAAAAAGGGAACAATCAGCGGAAGAATTTGTTCGCCGCCAATACGACCTAATCCTTTTAGTGCGATAACTTGAGTTTCTAGTTTTGCACTTGATAAGGCTTGCTTGAATAAATCGGCATCAAAATTTCGTTGATCAACTTTTTGATAAAGTGATTCGATCAAGGTTATAGAAGGAGTTGTTTGTTCAAGAGGCTCTGCTGTAATAGGCATACCAATGATAAATATAAAAACGATAAAAAGTTGTTTAATCAAATTCTTCATTGGAGTCTCTTTTTTTAAGTGATTCAATTATTAAGCTAAAGAAGTGACTGTTTCAGTCAAATCATTTAATTCCTGCTGATTGCCGCTTAGAATTATGAAATAATGCCACTATAAATGCAATCTCAGCAAAATAGGTAAAGTTAATGGCTCAGTATATTTATTCGATGAACCGGGTGAGTAAAGTTGTACCACCCAAAAAAACAATTCTAAAAGACATATCTCTTAGTTTTTTCCCCGGTGCAAAAATCGGAGTTTTGGGGCTTAACGGTTCAGGTAAATCAACCTTACTTAGAATTATGGCTGGAATCGATACCGATATAGAAGGTGAAGCGATCCCACTTAAGGGGATAAATATTGGTTATCTCGCTCAAGAACCACAGTTAGATGAGTCGTTAGATGTTCGAGGTAATGTAGAATTAGGTATTTCTGAAATCAAGCAAGTCCTTAATCGATTTGATGAAGTGAATAATGCCTTTGCCGATCCAGAAGCGGATTTCGACGCATTATTAAAAGAGCAAGCCGAGCTACAGGATAAAATTGAAGCAGCAGGCGGATGGGAAGTTGACCGCTTGTTAGATAAAGCTGCCGAAGCACTTCGACTTCCTGCTTGGGATGCAGAAGTCAAACATCTTTCGGGTGGTGAAAAGCGCCGAGTTGCTCTATGTCAGTTGCTGCTCTCTAAACCTGATATGTTGTTATTAGATGAACCGACCAATCATTTAGATGCCGAATCAGTAGCTTGGCTTGAGCGATTCTTGCAAGACTTTAAAGGCACGGTCGTTGCGATTACCCATGATCGTTATTTCCTTGATAATGTCGCTGGATGGATCTTGGAGCTTGATAGGGGACACGGTATTCCGTGGGAAGGAAACTACTCTTCGTGGCTTGAACAAAAAGGCAACCGCTTAGCTATGGAAGAAAAGCGTGAGTCGGCTCATCAAAAAGCAATGAAAGAAGAGTTAGAATGGGTACGTTCAAATCCTAAAGGTCGTCAAGCGAAGAGTAAGGCGCGTATCGCTAAGTTTGATGAGTTATCCTCGCAAACTTATCAGAAAAGAAATGAAACTCAAGATCTTTATATTCCACCAGGTCCTAGACTTGGTAACTTAGTTATCGAAGCGAATCATTTACAAAAGAGTTTTGGTGATAAATGTCTAGTGGATGGTTTAAGTTTTAATCTGCCGCAGGGCGGGATTGTAGGAATTATCGGACCCAATGGCGCGGGTAAATCAACATTGTTTAAAATGTTAGTCGATCAAGAAAGGCCAGATAGTGGTGAGTTAAGAGTGGGTGAAACAGTTCAAATCGCTTATGTCGATCAATCGCGCGATAGTTTAGATGGCAACAATACGGTCTGGCAGGAAATTTCCGATGATTCAGACACCATTACTGTTGGTAATTATCAGGTTTCATCAAGACAATATGTTGGCCGATTTAATTTTAAAGGTGGTGATCAACAAAAATTTATCAAAGATTTATCAGGTGGCGAGCGTAATCGGGTTCATTTAGCAAAGCTGCTTAAAAGTGGTGGTAATTTGTTGCTGCTCGATGAGCCAACCAATGATTTAGATGTTGAAACTTTAAGGGCGCTAGAAGAAGCGGTTTTAGCTTTTCCAGGTTGTGCGGTAATTATTTCTCATGATCGTTGGTTTTTAGATCGTGTCGCTACGCATATTTTAGCTTATGAGGGTGACAGCCAAACGGTTTGGTATGAAGGTAATTATGCAGATTATGAGGCGGATAGAAAAAGACGTCTGGGAGCTGATGCGGACGCGCCGGTGAGGATTAAGTATCGGAAGATTGGGTAGTTTCTTTTTAGTTAAACGATTATCGGTTTTTCGATATAACGAATTTGTTATATTGAAAATAGGGTAGGTATTTGACATAACGGCAGCAAAAAGGCTATATTTCTAACATTAACTATCTATTATATCGAAAACATAGCCTTAATTTGACATAAACATGAATATTTCTGATTTCGTTGCGGGCGTATATTCGAAGCAATTTGAATACAAAAGCTTCTCACCTAGCAAAATTAACCATGCTTGGGAGGTTGCCGATGGTGAAATTCTTCAACTACTTAGTGATGCAGATAGAACATTAGGTGAGTTAAATGCTTTTTCGCAACTTGTTCCGGATGTTGATTTTTTCATACGCATGCACATAACAAAAGAAGCAACTCAATCTAGCCGAATTGAAGGTACACGAACTAATATGGAGGAAGCTCTACTAGATGAAAATAATATAGAGCCTGAAAAAAAAGATGATTGGGATGAAGTACAAAATTATATTAAGGCTATAAATAAAGCCATAGAACAATTGAGTGTATTACCTTTGTCTAATCGCTTACTGCGGGACACTCATAAAGTTTTAATGCAAGGAGTTAGAGGTAAAACTAAACAGCCAGGAGAATTTCGTAATAGCCAAAATTGGATAGGTGTGAGTTTAAAAAATGCTGTTTTTATTCCACCGCATCAAGATGAAGTAATTGATCTGATGAGTGACTTAGAAAAGTTCATCCATAATAATGAATTACATGTACCATACTTAATCAAGATAGCAATAGTTCATTATCAGTTTGAAACGATTCATCCCTTTTTAGATGGAAATGGAAGACTGGGACGTTTAATGATAGCGTTATATCTTGCCAATCATAACCTATTACATAAACCAGCATTGTATTTGTCTGACTATTTTGAGAGAAACAAAACAGAGTATGTGGATCGCTTAATGGCTGTACGCGAGTCAAATAAAATAAAAGAATGGTTGATATTCTTTTTATTTGGTGTCCGTGAAACTGCTGAAAGTTCAATACAAGTATTTAAAGACATTATCGTTTTGAAAGAAAAACTTGCGCGTGATGTTTTGCCTCATTTTAGTGCTCGTCGTCAAGAGAATGCGCAGAAATTAATGAAGCATCTATATAAAATGCCAATAGTTGATATAAAAAGCGTAGCTAGTCTATTTGAGTTAAAAACTAATACCGCATCAGCATTAGTTAACGATTTTGTTAAGTATGATGTTCTTCAAGAAATAACGGGCAAAAAAAGAAATAGAACGTTCTTATTTAAAGAATATTTAATGATATTTAACCGTCAATTTACGGAAAGTTAATAGATAAGAATATTTATTGGGAGGGTGACCAATTTATGTTTCTCAGTTGGGAGATTAATGAACTCTTGAGACTACAAGTATCGCTACCGCTAGTAATACCAACCAAGCAGGGTGTTTAGCTTTAGTTGCTATCAACACAATCAAAGAAGCGGTGAGCATAGAATAAATGATGCTATTTTCGACAAAGAGTTGAAGGCTGTATTCAGGTGAGGGCAATGAAAGTCTAAACAAAATTGCGGCAAACCCCCAGCCAAAAATAGTTACCAGATGCCAACTTGCCCATAAAATTCTAATATGTCGTTCGTCGAGAATCTTACCTCCTTCTGTTGGTACTAGTCCTCGATTTCTTAAGCGACTGAATATTAATCGTTCGCCAAGTAATGAGTGAACAAGCCCTACTAAAAAGGTGAGACAAGCGGCAGTAATAAAATATTTGTCCATGATTTTCCTCTGTATATGCTCTAGCTAAAATGCTGTTTTGTTAATACGAACTTTTTAGACATAAAACTTTTTCCAATCAGTTTTTATAGTAGCACCAATTTCAGTTAGCAGATTCATCAAGCCAAGATGCGCGCGATCAAAACACATTTGTTCTTGGAACATTCCGTTAACAAGTTTTACCGCTTTTATTCCTTCATTATCAGGTCTTCCAGGGCACGGCGATTTTTTATTAAAGTCAAATGTTTCTGTGGCATAGGCTTCACCAAACCAACAAGCAAAGCGTCTGATATGAGGTACCACTTGCTTCTCAAATTCATCTTGCGAAACATCATCCGAAAGAATTTTTAGGGATTGGTAGGTTTTTCGTAAGGTCTTGCTTTCAGCGTTTCTGTAAAAAACATTAACAATCTCTGGAATTAGTATGGAAAATTGCTGAATAAATTTATCATCAAGAGAGCGAACACATCCAAAATCTAAAACGCCTAGGTTACCGTCTTGTAAAAATAAAAAATTACCCGGATGAGGATCCGCATTAATTTTTTTTAGTTTGAAAACTGAATACCAAAAAAAGTCGAATAGCAGCTGGCCAATACGGTTTTTTTCTGTTTGGTCAGGTTGGGTCGATAACCATTCTTGTAAATGTAAACCGTCTAACATTTCCAGCGTTAAGACTCGTTTGGAGGATAATTCATCAATAGGTTTAGGGATGATGATACCTTTTAACTTAACTTGATCGAGGAACCAATGTAAGTTTTTTGCTTCGATTTCATAGTCAACTTCTTCACCTAATCGATTTTTCATTTCACACATCATCAAATCCAGAACTTTTTTATGAGGCAATATTTCACTGGTTTTTGATAATGTCCAAAAAAGTTGCTCGACTATTTTTAAGTCGCTTTCTATGGTCGATGCAATACCCGGATATTGAATTTTTATTGCAAGTGGTTGACCTGCAAAAGATTCTCCACGATGAACTTGCCCAATGCTTGCAGCAGCGAATGCCTTAGGCTCAAAACACTTAAAAATGTCCTGTGGTTTCTTTCCAAGTTCTTGAATAATTTGCTTTCTAACCAAGGCTCTATTTATTGGTTGAACTTGGTAGTAAGCATTTTTTAATTGTTCTCTAATAGATAGAGGAAGAATATCCGCTTCCATACTCAATAGCTGTGAAACTTTTAACGCTGTGCCTTTTAATTGACTTAATACGGAAAAAATAAGCAAACCTAAATTTTCTTCATGTAATTCTTTAGATTTTTTCTTTTCACTCTCGTCCATTAGTAAAGAACGTGTTTTATAACCAAGATGCTTAACACCTATCTTTGCCGCAGCTATTCCAGCAATACTGCTGCGTTTAACTTTGGAAGTTGGAATGGAACTCGATTTAGGCATTTTGATTTCCAGTTTGTTAATAGCCGAGTATTTATAGTTGGTTGTTTATTGGTGAAACTGAGTGAGTAGATTTTGTTAGTAAAATAGCAATAACGGGCGGAAATATTAACCAAAAACCAGACGCAGGCATTAGCAGGATACCTAAAATTGTGAGCGCTAATAAATTATAAGCAATCGATTTAGGAAGCAATCCACGGTTTGATTTTTCAAGTTTTGACATGATTAATCCAACTAAAAACAATACTTGGCCAAACAGAAAAAACCATACCGCTGCAGCTATTTGTGGAGTGTCTACGCTATCAAAAATACCTTTATCGTATAAACTAATGTAATCATTACCGAAATAAATTAGAGCATAAATAGTGTGACCTGCGGCCACACCTATAATCCATTTGCTTTTCCAGCTTTTCATTTTTTAATTACCTCGTTATCGTGAAAAAGATTTGGACATGATTATTTTATTCATAAGTCCACTTCCCATAAAACGGAATAAATGAGCTTTGACAAAAAAGCCGATCAAATCGGTAAGCTTGCTGACAATACCGGTCTTTAAAATTTCAATTCCCAATGAAAGCGACATGTCCACCATTTGTGTGGTATTGCTAAATTCGTCCGAATCGTCTTTTATCCAGTAAAGCAATACTGCAAGGATAAAATCGTTAGTTAGTTTTGCAGTTGACGCGGTAAATGGTGATTTCTCTATTTCACCAGAAGTTTCAGCTTCAATTAGTAGATCGCTGATCACCCCAACAAACTCCTGGCGTATCGGTGTGACATCTTCAAACAGAACACTCGGAGATTTCATGATCATTTCAATACTTTGCTGAACAAACTCCCTATCAGCAAGCATGTTCCCTAAATAGATATCGATTAGGAGTTGAATTTTTTCTTGCAGTGAGTAATCGGGCAATTCCTCTTCTGTTAAAAATTCCTCAACAGACTGTTCAGCTCTAGAATGGTAAAACGCAAAAATGAGCTTGTCTTTACTGGAAAAATATTTATAGATAGTGGCGTCACCAATACCTACTTTTCTGGCTATCTGTTTCATTGTGGTGTTCTCGAAACCTTGCTCGGTAAATAGATCGACTGCCGTACTAATAATTTCTAAGCGTATTTCCTCTTGTTTTTTCTTGGATATTCTAGCCATATAGTAAACTCACTATCGTTAAATCGCAATTAATGCCTGACAATATAATAGATCGTATTTTATAAATGATCAATTATAATTTTATCTTGCGAAAAGAAGGGGGGATTTTTGCGCATTCAAAGATGCAGCAACAGATAGCTAATTTGCAACTTTTTACGAGGCCGAAATCAAGAAAAAACTGAATATATAGAGCAACTTAGAAACGATCGATATGAACCGTTTTGCCTAATAACCGATCAAAGGTTGCCTGGGATTTTTGTGGACTGCTTGAGTAATATTTAACGTTGCTAGGTTTTTGTGGGTTATTGAGATTACCTTGCAATCGCCTTTGTACCTCTTTAGCTACAGGAAATCCGCTCTCAAAAAGTGTCACCTTATTACCCATTATTTTTGCGATTGCTTCTGTTAAAAAAGGATAGTGAGTGCAGCCTAATACCAACGAATCGACTCTTGCCTTTTTAAAAGGCTGAAGTTCTTTTTCAATTAGAGTTATTTCTTTATCGGTAATGTTGGGCGCGCTTTCTACCAATTCGACAAATAGAGGCGAGGCTTTTTCGACAAGTTCAATTTGTGTGCCATATTTACCTTTAAGATCCTGATACTTTTGGCTATCTAGGGTTGATTGAGTAGCAAGAACACCAACGCGGTGACATTCGGTATTTTCTACAGCCGGTTTAAGTGCCGGCTCTAGTCCGATAATTGGTATAGAATATTTTTCTCGTAGGCTGTTTGCGGCTGCGGCGGTTGCGGTATTGCAAGCAACGACGATTGCTTTGACCTTGTGAGCGATTAAATGCTCCGCAATCAGCAGCACTCGCTGTTCGATTTGCTTTTCTGATTTATTGCCATAGGGGACAAACTGGCTATCTGCCAGATAAATCAAATCTTCACTGGGCATCAATTGATGAATGGCTTTTAGTACAGTGAGTCCGCCCACGCCTGAATCAAAAATGCCAATGGGTTGATTGTTTTCCATCAAATCGTTTTATCGCAGACGGTGTTTAGGTGGAAAAAGTTTATCATATCGATAGTTAATACAGCAGGAATAATTCCAACAGTAATTTAATTTCACGGCTTGGGTAGCTCTGAGCCTAAAACAATCGCTTCGCTCACAGGACAAGCTTTGGTAATATGTTTTTAACCTAATTGTTTAAAGACAAATTAATGCTCCCAAAGTCCTACAAATTAATAGCTGCTTGTCTCCTAATGTTTGTATTATCATCTTGTGCGACTTATCGACCGACTAATTCAAATAATATCTGCGATATTTTTTTTGGTGAAACTGATTGGTATGAGGCTGCTCGGGATGCTCAATATAAGTGGGGTACGCCCATTTACGTGATGATGGCAATTATGCATCAGGAATCGCGTTTTGTTGATGATGCGCAGCCAAAACGAGATTGGTTTTTAGGCTTCATACCCTTGCCCAGAAAGTCATCAGCTTATGGTTATGCCCAAGCACAAGATCCTGTTTGGGGTGAATATTTGGAGCAAACCAATCGATTTAGCGCGGATCGTGACGATTTTGACGATGCGGTAGATTTTATTGGTTGGTACACTGATGGTAGTCAAAAACGACTGAAACTCTCTAAATGGGATGTATATGGTCAATATTTGGCCTATCATGAAGGACGTGGCGGCTATTCTCGTGGCAGTTATAAGAATAAACCTTGGCTTGTAAAAGTGGCAAAAAAGGTAAAACAGCGAGCTACTACTTATAATGTCCAATTAAAAGACTGTCAAAAAGAACTAGATGATCGTGTTGATAGCTGGTTTTAGTTGGCAATGAGTCATTATATACCCGTTCCATCTCAAGATGCATGTTTCAGTGCTCAGCTAGGAAATCTGAACAAGGCACAACTTGTAGGGAATGACTAGTCCTTTCCAAGAGTTGTAACGCTGTACAGGTTTCTTAGCTGAGCACCCATAGGGCAAGGCTATAAACAACCATCTTCTTTGTTAAGCAATTTTCAGCTAGAATGACTAGCTTAAAAATTACTTGCCTCAAATATGGCCGTTTCTAGTCTTGCTGAAACATGCATCTTGAGGTGGAACGGGTATAGGTCATGACTGATTTTAGGTGAGAAGGTGGACGCACAAATTACAATTCCATTTTGGCTGTTTTTATTATTGGCTATTATTACGGGCTTTGTTATTGTTCATCGTTTTCTTTTCCCCGGTATTCGCTGGTTTTTTAGAAAAAAAATAAATAAAGCCATTCATGAGCTTAATCAGCGGCTAAATTTTGAACTTCGACCTTTCCAATTAACTAAAAGACAAGTTCTATTAGATCGGTTAATCCATGATTCTCAAGTGCTTGAGTTTGTTCAAGTGCAATCGATAGAAGATGAAGTTCCGCGAGAAGTGCTGATGGAAAAAGTCCATATTTACGCTCGTGAAATTGTTCCCTCCTTTAATGCCTATATCTACGTGCGATTGGGGTTTTGGCTTTCCAAAAAGCTCGCGATGATGCTCTACAAAGTCCGGGTAAAAACGGCATCTAAAAAACATTTGAATCAAGTTGATCCTAACGCTACTGTGTTATTTGTTATGAATCATCGTAGTAATATGGATTATATATTGGTCTCATTTTTGGTTTCCGAAAAAATGACTATGTCTTACGCTGTTGGCGAATGGGCGAGAGTGTGGCCGCTGCAAGGCATTATTAAATCAATGGGTGCTTATTTTGTTCGTCGCAACTCTCGTAATCCTTTATATCGTAAGGTGTTAGAAAGATATATCGCTATGGCGACTAAAGAGGGCGTATGTCAGGCGGTATTTCCAGAGGGTGGATTGACCCGAGATGGTTCTATTAGAGCACCTAAGCTTGGTTTTTTAGATTACATGCTGCGAAATTACAACCATGAAGATGATCGAGATGTCGTGTTTATTCCGGTGGGAATTAACTACGATCGTGTTCTTGAAGATCGAACATTGTTAAGAATGCTTGATCCTGAGGCCGAACGGAGAAGTCGTTGGTTCGCGATTAAGACAAGCATCAAGTTCTGGGTGAATAATATGCGTCTAGCTAGACGTCATCAGTGGAAACGCTTCGGTTATGCGAGTGTAAGTTTTGCTGATCCAATTTCAACCAAAGCATATTGTGAAAAAAAAGCTATCAATTTTGGCAAGTTACCAGCTGAAAAGCGATTTAAAGAAGTCGAAACATTAGCCAATGATCTGATGAAAGTTGTCGAAACAAGCGTACCGGTTGTGCCAGTGGTGTTAGTGGCTGCAACTTTACTTAAATTGGACAAAGAAACTATTTCCAAAAAAGAACTATTAGAGAAAACCAGAAGTTTAATGGATTCGATAGAATCTAAAGGTGGACAGATCCTTTTCCCAAATAAAGATAAACAAGTCAATTTGGAATGTGCAATTGAAATGTTGTGCTTGAGACGCTTAATCAAGTTTGATGGTGAAAATTATCAAATCGCCGAAGGTTCTAATTCGGTACTAGAGTACTACCAAAATTCGATTTCACATTGGTTATAAAACAGTTTTTTTCGTCTATACTTACAAATTGAAGATCAAAGCTTTAAAAAACTAAGAAAGTCATTACGTAAAGGTCGGATTAAAAAAGGTAGGTTTGATATGATGGAAGAAAAAAGAAGCTCAGTACGTCGTTCTGAAAATGGTGCGGTTCATGTTGATGTGTTAGCTGTATCTGATCAAGCATCGAACTCGATTATTCGATATGAAGGTTCAATGAGAGATATTTCATTAAATGGAATTAGACTTCATGGCAAACATGCGCTTGAAAAAGGCAGCATCCTTGAGTTGTTGGTTGAACTCGAGTCGAACGATTCTAAATATAATCTTTCTGGCAACGTAAAATGGGTTACCGAAACAACTGAAAATGAGTTTGTTGCGGGATTAGAATTAGTCGAAGGAAAAAGCTCCGATATTTCTGCATGGCAAGCCATTTTTTCTTAGATTAAGTCGTAAAAGAAAGCCCTCTTAATCATCCAAGCTTTTTTATTTTTAAAATTTCTTGGTCAACTTCAACAAATTGCCATCATCTTGCATTTTAAGTTGATTTAAAAAAGACATTCCAAGCAAAACTTCGCCGGGGCCAACTCCTTTAACTATTAGCGCATCGACTTGTTTTAGCTTAACGCCGCCAACGCTCACACTGTTTAGTTTGAGAAACCATGCATGAACAATTCCCGCAGCGGTTGAGGCCGAAGTTTTTTGCCCGTTGAGTTTGTATTGAAGACCAACTTTTCTGGCGGTTGTTTCGTTCATGGCGACTTGAGAGGCACCGGTATCAACGAGAAAATTAACGGGAACACCGTTGATAAGCCCGGTTGTTCGATACATTCCGGTATTGTCTCTAGGGATACGAACAAACTTTTTTTCTTGATTAGGGCTTTCAGAAAAATTATATCCAAGCTTAGCTTCGTGTAGCCCAAAAGATAATTCTTTTCCATTGACTAAAAATTTGGCTGAATGACTATCGGCTGATAATAGCTTGATATTTTTCAAATAAGTTTGACCACTACGAAGCATCTTTTGTTTACCATTATGTTCGATCATGGCGGCATTTTTAAATAGCGCAATGACCCTAAAATCAACAGATTCGGCAAAGCTGACGGAGGATATTAAAAACAATAATAGGGCTATCGTTAATTGGGTATTGTTAAATTTTTGTGTCATCTTTTTTAGTCCTTTAGATTAAATACAAAATCAAATGCAAACAACCTAGCGCAAAAAGTCCAGCTAAGACATCGTCAATCATGATCCCAAAACCGCCCGTTACTCGTTTATCTAAGCTATTTATCGGCCAAGGCTTCAAAATATCAAATAGACGAAATAAAATAAACCCAAGTAAGACATTCACCCAGCTAAAACTGATGCCAATCATCGTAATCAAATAACCTGCAAATTCGTCCCAAACAATTCCTGGATGATCGTGAACCTTAAGTTGCTTTGAAGTATATCCACATATAAATATACCGATAATCGAAACAAATAAGCAAATAGCAAGGTAATGAGTCAATTGAAAATCGGCAATTAACCAATAAAGCGGAATACAGGCAAGAGTACCAAAGGTTCCCGGCGCTTTAGGCGTTAAGCCACTGCCAAAACCAAAAGCCAGAAAATTAATGGGGTTAGTAAAAACTATTTTGGCGGGTATTTTATCTGGCATTAGGTCAATTATAGTTGGTTACTCTAAGAAAGTAGAAGTTAGGAAAAATGTTGAAATCCCAATTGCGAGAGCTGGATCTCTTGGTCATTATCTAAAACACGAACTCCAGGCTTTCCTGTTAAGCGCCCTACGGGAATACAGTGAGTACCCACTATCTCTAATGCTTTTACAGTTGATTCAAGCTCGTCTTCATTTACCGTGAAACACAATTCATAATCATCACCTCCATAAAGCGCGCTTTTCATCAACAATTCTTTATTTGCAACACTTTTGGCTTGCGCTGATACTGGAACGCGCTCCCAACGAAGCAAAGCGCCAACATTACTTGCCTTGCTGATATGAGCAAGGTCTGCCAACAACCCATCAGAAATGTCGATACCAGCAGTCGCTCTGCCTCTTAACGCTATTCCGGCGGCAACTCTCGGGTAAGGTTTTTGATACTTATCGAGTAGATACTGCTTAGTTTTTTGATCACTGACCTGGATCTTATTTTGCGCAATCAACAAACCTAATGCCGCATCACCTAAATTGCCAGTGACGCAAATAAGCTCTCCGGCTTTGGCCGTGCTTCGCCGGCAAAAAACTTGTTCTGGGACAAAACCATGTGCTTGTATAGTGATTGAAAGCGGTCCTTTGCAGGTATCGCCGCCGACAATCTGAATACCAAAATATTCTGCCATATTCTGTAAACCTTCATGAAAGTCGGTTAGCCAAGCCTTATTATATTCTGGCATTGTTAGTGATATGGTGATCCAAGCGGGTTCTGCTCCAGCCGCCGCCAAATCGCTTAAATTGACCGCGATTGCTTTGTGCGCGACATCGGCGGCGTTGCAATCAGCAAGAAAATGTACTCCGGCAATCAAAGTGTCCATTGAAACAGCTAATCGCTGACCTCTAGGAACTTTTAGCAACGCACAGTCATCGCCAACGCCATGTATTACATCTTTTCTATTTTTGACTTTTAATGCCAAAAATTCATCGATTATTTCAAATTCGTTCATTGATTTCCTTTCACTAGAAAACCACAAAATTGTGATGTTTTCCTAAACAATTGATAATTAGCATAGACTCATAAGTTGAGCCTTTTGCTTAAAAATTGGGTATTTTATTACGATTTATAATGGAATCATTCTAACAAATGAATGAATATAATATTGCGATACAAAGACTAGCGCCAATAAATGACTAGCTTATTTCCATTTTTCTAGTTTGCTTAGCTAACTTATCAAGAACTCCGTTAACAAACTTATGACCTTCTTGAGCGCCAAAAGTTTTAGTTAGTTCTAATGCTTCATTGATAACGACTTTATAAGGTACGTCGATTCTAGACATTAATTCGTAACACGCTAGACGAAGGATAGCCAGTTCAACGGGATTAACTTCTTCTAGCTCCCGATCTAAAATCGGCACGATTTGTTCATCTATTTCAGTTATTCCAGACAGGGTATTGACTAAAATCTCTTGAAAGTACTCGATATCAACCTTTTTAGCGTTGATCGTTTCGAGAAACTGGAGTTCAATATCTTTAATCGGATTTCCACTGAGCTGCCATTGGTAAATACCCTGAACCGCATAACGGCGTGCTTTTTTCCGAGTTGATGGTTTTTTGATTATAGCTGGATTTTCCATTTGTGGTTATTTGTCCATTTCTGCAAACAAATTAACCATTTCTAACGCCGTAATTGCCGCTTCACCACCTTTGTTACCCGCTTTTGTTCCGGCTCTTTCTATCGCTTGCTCAATAGAATCAACGGTTAAAACGCCAAAAGAAACCGGAATATCGGCATTTAATGAAACCTGAGATAAGCCTTTTACGCATTCGCCTGCAACATAATCAAAATGAGGCGTGCCACCACGAATCACTGCACCTAAAGCAATAATTGCTTGGTATTTATTTTGCCCTGCAATTCTTTGCGCTGCAATTGGCATTTCAAATGCTCCGGGAACACGAATAATATCAATTGCTGATTCATCAACACCATGACGTTTAAGTGTATCGAGAGCTCCTTCAAGCAAGCTTTCAACAATAAAACTATTAAAACGAGCCACTAGAATTGCAAACTTGGTATTTGCTCCAGTGTCAGCAACTAAATTTCCTTCGATTGTATTCATTTTTCTTTTCTCTTGGTTATCTTTCCATCTGGAAAAAATTTAACTTAAGACTATTTAACTTAAAACTAATAATCTATTAACTTTATAGATTTCTCACAGCTTCATTTATCTTCAATATATTCAATAACTTGAAGATTAAATCCTGCCAAAGAATGGTATTTTTTTAACGGGCTGAGTAAACGCATTTTATGTAGGTTTAAATCAACCAATATTTGAGAGCCAATCCCCACCGTCCGTGTCGCTCGACTTTGTTTGGCCTGCTCTACACTATTTGGCCTATTTTGACCGCTTATGGCCGCTATTCTATCAAGAATTGCTAGCGGTGACGATTGATTACCTAAAAGAAGTAGGACGCCAGAACCTTCTTCTGCAATCTTCTGTAATGCTCGCCGAATAGTCCAACTACCGTTACCTTTCTTTTCTTTACCCAATAAATCCGTTGCTACATCCGCAATATGAACTCTCACCAAGGCAGCTTCATCAGGATTTATTTCACCTTTTACTAGTGCGATATGAGTTTGCCCTTCGATATCATCCTTATAGGCATGTAATTTAAACTCTCCAAATTCTGTTTGCCAATCGACACATAATTCTTTGTTAACAGAATTCTCAGTATTCATGCGATATTCGATCAAATCTGCAATCGTACCTATTTTGAGATTATGTTCTTTGGCAAAACTTTCCAAATCAGGGCGACGAGCCATTGAGCCGTCTTCGTTGAGGATTTCAACAATTGTTGCACTTGGTTCCAAACCTGCGAGTCTCGCCAAATCACAGCCAGCTTCGGTATGGCCTGCTCGAACAAGTGTGCCTCCTTTTTTAGCCATGATCGGAAATATATGTCCCGGCTGAACGATATCTCTTGGTTTTGCTTCTGCCGCAACGGCAGCTTGAATCGTTCGCGCCCTATCAGAAGCAGAAATACCGGTGGTTACACCTTCGGCCGCTTCAATCGAGAGAGTAAAATTAGTTTCAAAAGAAGCTTCATTTTTATCGACCATCAATCGAAGATTAAGCTGCTCACAACGCTCTTGAGTTAAAGTTAAACAAACTAATCCTCGACCAAATTTTGCCATAAAATTAATATCATCAGGTCTAACAAGGCTGGAAGCCATTACTAGATCGCCCTCATTTTCACGATCTTCATCATCCATCAATATCACCATCTTACCGGCTGCGATATCGTCTATTAATTCTTTTGCTGTATTTAATTGCATCAAACTACTCATATTTTCTTTAATGTTTTGAAGATGGTTAATAGTCTAATTGATAAAACCACTATTTTTTAACAAGCTTCTAGTAAGGTTAGACCTTGATTTGACTTTTTGCCCAGTTAACAATCGTTCTAAATAACGAGCTAACAAATCGACTTCTAAATTGACCTGACTACCTATCCTATATTCGCTTGCGGTTGTTTCTGACAAGGTATGAGGTACCAAATTTAATTCAAAAATATCATCTTGAATTTCGTTAACCGTTAGACTCACTCCGTCTACACAAATGGATCCTTTTTTGGCTATGTAATGAGCCAACTCAGCAGGAGCTTTTATTTTATATTGAATACTTCTAGAGTCCTTTTTAATTGAAAGCACTTCTCCAATACCATCCACATGACCACTGACTAAATGTCCACCAAGTCTGGTCGTTGGTGTTAAAGCTTTTTCTAAATTAATCGGATCACCAACTTGTATCTCTCCTAAGGTTGTCAAACGAAGGGTTTCACCTGACACATCGGCAGTATAACTATTTTGATCAAATTCTATCGCCGTTAAACAAACACCATTGCAAGCAATACTATCTCCAAGCGATACATCAGACATATCGAGTTTACCAACATTAATGGTTAGTTTGGAATCTCCCGATTTTTTTTCAATTTTTTCGATTGAACCAATGCTTTCGATGATACCTGTAAACATAACATTCCTCTTTTAAATGTTTTGCCGCTTTACGAGTCGATACTTTTCGGTCGATAAATAAGGCGAATATCATCGCCAAATTGTCTAACACTTTGCAAATCTAAGGGGTAACAATCTGACATTTTCGAAACTGATAAATCAAACAATCCCAAAGCATCATTGCCCATTAATTTTGGAGCCATATAAACGATAATTTCGTCAACCAAATTCCGCTGGATAAATTTTCCAGCTAAACGATGTCCCGCTTCTATTAATACATTATTCATATCAGCTTGGGTACATTTTTTTAGCAATGATTCTAACGAATCTTCACCTAACAATTTAATATTCTCCGCTACTGATTCTTTTTTTATAGAAGGATCACCGACTACCCACCAAACATTTTGTTTTGTCTTATTTACCCCATGACCATTATTTTCTACTAAGCGATCATTAAAAAAACTGTCTGGAGAAAAAAATTTGCTATTTACCTCCGCTTGCGAATTTCTATCTAAAAGAATTCGAATTGGCTGTTCAAAATTTTCTAGTTTAGAAAACCATTGTTGCTGATGGCTATTTTCATTATCATCACCTCGAATGTTTAAGCTAGGATCGTCTGCCAACACCGTTCCAATACCAGTGATGATCGCATCTTGTCTGGCTCTTAATTGTTGCACATCAAAACGAGCGGCCTTTCCGGTAATCCATTTGCTGGAACCATCGTCCAATGCCGTTCTGCCATCTAAGCTCATAGCCAATTTCAAACTAACCCAAGGTCGCTGCTTTTCAAATTTAGAAATGAAACCTTTGTTCAACTCCTTTGCTTGCGACTCCAATAGACCTCTGTGAGTTTCTATTCCCGCCTCATTTAATCCCGCTCTATTTAATATAGCAAACCCGCGTCCTTGAACCAGTGGGTTCGGATCAGTCATTGCCACGATAACTCTTGTTACTCCAGCTTTAACTAGGGCTTCTGCGCAGGAACCAGTTTTTCCAACGTGAGAACAAGGCTCTAATGTAACGTAACAAGTGGCATTTCTAGCATTTTCGCCAGCCTGTTTTAAGGCATTAATTTCTGCGTGAGCAAGACCTGATTTCTGGTGCCAACCTTGTCCAACCACTTTGCCTTCATTAACGATCACACAACCAACCATAGGATTAGGGCGAGCGGTATATTGCCCTTTTTTTGCTAGCTGTAAAGCTAGTCCCATATATTGACGATCGTCAGTTGACCAGTTCATAATTGATATCAGATTAATTTGTAGTGGGACTAAGTTTTGGATTCAAGCCGTTCGATTTCTTCACGGAAATCGCTGACATCTTTAAAGCGTCGATAGACCGATGCAAAACGAACAAAGGCGACTTGATCTAACTTTCTAAGTGCTTCCATAACAAGTTCACCGATAACACTTGCGGCGACTTCTCTTTCGCCCATTGCTCTAAGTCTTGATTGAATATTGATAATCGACTCTTCGACCGCTTCAACAGAAACCGGCCGCTTTTCGACTGCTCTTAAAATTCCGGCTTTCAATTTATTATCATCAAAAGGCTGACGACTACCATCGCCTTTGATCACTTTTGGCATGACTAGCTCGGCGATTTCAAAAGTTGTAAAACGTTCGCCACATTCAATACACTCTCGACGACGACGAACCTGTCCACCATCTGTCACAAGCCGAGAATCAATAACCTTAGTATCTTGATAAGAACAAAATGGGCAGTGCATTTTATTATCCTTGGTTAATGTATTGGTTATCTAAATTATTAACTAATCTTTATAAACCGGAAATTGAGCCGTAAGTGTTAATACTTTAGATTTGATTTCAGCAATCACATCTTGATTGTTAATATCATCCAAAATATCACATATCCACTCAGCTAATTGAGTCGCTTCAGCTTCTTTCATTCCGCGAGTTGTTATCGCTGGAGTTCCCATGCGTAAACCACTTGTCACAAAAGGCGAGCGAGGCTCATTGGGAACCGTATTTTTGTTGACGGTGATAAATGCTGCACCCAATGCAGATTCAGCATCTTTTCCTGTGATACCTTTATCAATTAAATCAATTAAAAATAAATGATTATCCGTTCCACCAGAAACGATTTTGTAGCCACGTTTTTGTAAGACTGCAACCATAGCTTTTGCATTAACTAAAACTTGCGCTTGAATTTGTTTAAATTCATCGCTTAACGCTTCTTTAAAAGCAACGGCTTTGGCAGCAATAATGTGCATCAAGGGGCCACCTTGGCTGCCGGGAAAAACTGCAGAATTGAATTTCTTTTGCAGTTCCGGATTTTCGCGCGCAAGAATAATTCCGCCACGAGGCCCTGCCAAAGTTTTATGAGTGGTTGAAGTGACCACGTCCGCATGAGGGACAGGATTAGGATATAGACCTGCCGCAACCAAACCAGCAACGTGCGCCATGTCCACCATAAAATAAGCACCCACTTTATCGGCAATCGCCCTAAATTTTGACCAATCAACGGTTCTTGAATAGGCGGAAAAGCCAGCTAAAATCATTTTGGGTTTGTGCTCTATTGCTAAGGCTTCGACTTGATCATAATCGATGTAGCCAGCGTCATCTAAGCCGTATTGAACGGATTTGTAGATTTTTCCCGAAAAATTAACCGGTGAACCGTGAGTTAAATGGCCACCTTCATTCAGATTCATTCCTAATACTAAATCTCCCGGGCTAAGCAAAGCCAAGTAAACTGCCGAGTTGGCTTGAGATCCAGAATGAGGCTGTACATTTGCGTAGTCTGCGCCAAATAGCTCTTTAACCCTTGAAATTGCAAGCTCTTCAGTCAAATCGACATATTCACAACCACCATAATAACGTTTATGAGGATATCCTTCTGCGTACTTGTTAGTCAGAACAGAGCCTTGAGCGGCCATGACTCGCGCGCTAGTATAATTTTCTGAAGCGATTAGCTCGATATGCTCTTCTTGACGCTTTTTTTCCGCTTGAATGGATTGCCAAAGTTGGTTATCAAATTCTTCAAGGGATTGAGTGTTATCTAACATTTGAATAAGATTCCTAAAATTAACTAAAAAAGTGCTAAAAACCCTCGTTTTGTGGCATTTTTAGGGACGGTAAAATTTGGCGCTATTGTATCGAATTCACAAAGGTATGTCGCCATAATCGCTAGTTATAATATAACTATTCAGTCAATATAGGGTAAAATGACCCCACGAGGCTCTCTGCGTTATCAACCAGAGAAATATTAATTAACAAAAATCGCAATTGAAATAAAGCCGAACTAACCACATATAGGTCTACCTTGGGCTTAAAACTCGATATCAATATAGGACAAATCACTTACAAATGAATATCTGGGGAAAGGTAATTGGCGGTGCGCTTGGTTTTGTTTTAGGAGGGCCGATCGGATTATTTATCGGGGTCTGGATTGGTAGTTCTTTTGATAAAGGTTTAAAGCAGGATTTTTCTGGTGTCTTTGGACAATCTGATCCAGCAGAAACCCAACGAGTATTTTTTACCACCACTTTTTCCGTTATGGGACACATAGCAAAAGCCGATGGTGTAGTATCCAAACAAGAGATAGCGGCTGCCGAACAAGTAATGGCTCAGCTAGGGCTTGATGAGATTAAACGCAAACAGGCAATCGAAGCATTTAGTCAAGGTAAAGAGCAAGACTTTAACTTAAATTCTAATCTCGAATCATTAATTAGGCATTGCGCAAGAAAGCCAAGCTTGATCCAAATGTTTTTGGAAATCCAAATTGTCGCTGCGACCGCCGATGGTAATGTTAGTGAACCTGAAATGCAGGTTTTGTATCAAATTGGACAGGCATTTAGGTTACCAAAATTTCAAGTTGAACGACTGGTTGAAATGGTTATCGCTCAGCGCTCATTTCATCAAACGGGCTCATCTGGAACTGCTAGAAATGCATCGGCACCGACAATCGATCAAGCTTATAAAGTTTTAGGTATTTCTGAAAATGCCAGCAAGGCTGAAACAAAACGGGCCTACCGAAAATTAATGTCCCAGCATCACCCTGACAAGCTAGTTGCTAAAGGCATGCCCGAAGAGATGATCAAAGTCGCCACAGAAAAATCTCAAGAAATTCAAGCGGCTTATGAAATGATTAAACAACAAAAATTTTAACTATCGCTATTTTTAATGATTAAAAAAACATAAGAGATCTATTATGAAACAAATCGAATTAAAAATTCTCGATCCACGTATTGGCTCAGAATATCCATTGCCCGACTATGCAACAAGTGGTTCAGCTGGGATGGATCTGCGCGCCTGCATTGATGAAAAAATAAATTTGGAACCGGGCGAAACTAAACTGATTCCAACGGGAATAGCCGTTCATATTGCTGATCCAAGTATCGCTGCCACCATTCTTCCTCGGTCGGGTTTGGGCCATAAACATGGGATCGTTTTAGGTAATCTAGTTGGGTTGATTGATTCTGATTATCAAGGACAAATTTTTATTTCCTGCTGGAATAGAGGGCACACGAGCTTTGAAATTAATCCAGGCGATCGAATGGCTCAATTAGTCTTTCTTCCGGTGATTCAAGCTAGCTTTGATATCGTTGAAGAATTTGATAATAGCATAAGAGGAGAAGGCGGCTTCGGCCATTCTGGAAGAAAGTAGTGCTAAATTAATTTATATCTATGTCAACTTCTTCAGAGACTTTGTTTTCCTTATTTTCCTTAAGCAGCACAGGCGGTTGATAGCTTTTCCTAACGTGCTCAGGAAAAGGGGAAGAAATACTCGGTTTGGCTATTATTGGTTCTTCAATAACTTTTTGCCAACTCATTGGTAAGAAAAATATCGCAAAAACTCCTACTGCCGCATATTGTAATCTTAACTTAGGTTTTAATGCCCTATTAGAACCGATTGCTGCGATTCGTTTTTTAAAAACGCTCTGATGACTGATGAAAAAAGTCGCAAAAAGTTCTGGTGAACGCTTACCAATATTTAGTCTAAGAACATGCAATAAACTTTTTCCGTAAACTTCATTGGAGATATTTTTACTATCTAAAACTTTTTGATCACAAATTTCTTCTCGTAAAGAATTAAGCCGTCTAACGGCAATCCATAGAACAGGATTTAAACAATAAATGATCTGTACTATATTTTGAAAAATTAACCATAGGGCATCACGTCTTTTTATATGCGCTAACTCATGGGCAATAATTGAACCAATAACTTTCTGATTTTTTTCTTTTAATAATTGCTTAGGTATAAAAACCACCGGTGAAAAAGTTGCGAAAGTAAAGGGGGATAAAAAATCATCAGAATCAATTACAATAATCTGTCTTCTGATTTGGAACTCTCTTCGCCAATAATTAACTTCTTTAGTCAACCAAGCTTCCTCGACAGGATGAGCTATCGATAACAATTTTGAAAGTTTCATTTTTAATAAGATAAACTTATAAGCAACGACTGATGAAAAACTAATCCAAGCGAAAACCAATAAATTGTACCAAGTAACCGGCGACTCAGATCCCGCAAAAACTTTCTGTTTAACAAACTCTATTAACCACCCCGATTCGTGGATAACCTCAGGGATTCCTGTTTCTAACCACTGATGACTCAAATAACCTAATGAATAAGTGATTGAAAAGTCTGTCGGTAAAACCAATCGAATAAGAACTAAACACCACAGACCATATTCAAATGTTCGAGGCATTCTTGGGAAAAATAATTTGAGAGTTAAAATAGAAAAAACTAATAACGCCGAATATAAGCTATTAATCACTAAAAAATGAAATAGTGGTTCAACGCTTAAAAAAAATGGCTCCATTGCTGGTAACATTTTTATTCCTTGAGTTATTTTTACTTTTTATCTTGCTGCGTTTGTTGTTCTAGTAACGATTCCAACTCGTTAATTTCTGATTCTGTTAAACCTTTGCTATTACCAAAGAGTGAAACCAATGCACTTTGATCCATTTCAAGAAGATCATTAGTAAAAAAGCTAAACAGCCTAGCAAGGCCTGCTGGCTTAGATATTTGTGCTTGATAAAGAAAAACCCCATGAAAATCTTCTCGCCGGAGCAGATCTTTCTTAACCATTCGATCCATGGTGGTTTTGGTGGTGGAATAAGCCCAGTTAAAACTGTCTTTTATCTTTTCATGAAGCTCGCGAACCGATAAACCTTCTTTGCTTTTCCAGATAACATTGAGGATTTCCAGCTCTGTTCTGCTTAAATCAGGTAAGTCGTTGTTAGATTTTGATCGATTACTCATGCCTAGTTCTTTATTTTCTGTTACAGATGTAGTCAGAATACGTTGGTTGGAAGGGGGTGTCAAATATTCATCTTTATGATTACATAAAAAGTGCTATTACCCTGACAGTGAAGAAGGTCATAACTAATAAAATAGACAAAAAAAAGCCAGCATAAGCTGGCTTTTTTATTCATCGGTTTGTCTTACTAATTGCTATACCAATATGCATCTAGTTGAACATCCGTTGAAGCCTGTGCACCACGCACAACAATAAACCAAGTACCTTCAGAAGGGTTAGTTATCGTACAGTTGTGATTGTTGCCAGGAGCAATTTGTAAACAATCATTGTTGCTTCTAGATGGAGTAGAACCAAAATTGATTGCCAAATCGGCGTTACCTGTTCCACCAGAAATATCAACTTCTAGCGAGGTAGCTCCAGCTGGTACATCAATAGTGTAGGAAATAAGTTCTCCTGCAGCAGGACTTAGACCGGTTTCAGTGAAGCCTCCACTTGTCCCAGTTCCACCCTCAGTAACAGTAACTGATTGAGACGATACATCAGTAGCGCCCTCATTATCTGTAACAGTTAATGCAACTGTGTAAGTTCCAGCAGATGCATAGGTGTTAGAAGGGTTTTGAGCACTTGAGACATTGCCATCACCAAAATCCCAACTCCATGAAGCAATGTTGCCATCGCTGTCAGAACTTGCATCGGTGAAATCAACAATTAAATCAGTTGCAGCAAAGGTAAAATCTGCAGTCGGAGCAGAATTAGGAATTGAACCAGCTGTCCAATAGGCATCTAATTGAACGCCTGATGAAGCTTGAGCACCGCGAACAATGATAAACCATGTTCCTTCCGCAGGATTAGTGAATGAACAGCTATGATCGTTACCAGCACCTTGCTCGATACAGTCGTTATCATTACGTGTTGGTGTAGAGCCGAAGTTAACCACTAGAGTCACATTTCCTGTACCACCAGATGTATCTATATCAAGAGCCGTCGCTCCCGCTGGTACATCGATAGTGTAGGATAAATTCTCGCCAGCACCTGGGCTTACATTTGTCTCAGTGAATCCACCAGTTGTAACACTACCATCATCTACAGAAATTGATTGGGTTGAAGTGTCAGTTGCACCTTCGTCATCAGTTACAGTTAAAGCGACAGTGTAAGTTCCTGTTGCAGCATAGGAATGAGAAGGATTCTGTGCTGATGAAGTATTTCCATCACCAAAATCCCAACTCCACGAAGCAACTGTTCCGTCACTATCACTACTAATATCAGTGAAATCAACATCTAAGTTGTTTGCTACGAAACTGAAATCAGCCGTTGGAGCAACATTAGGTGCGACTACAGTTACAGCTTGATTGCTAGCGTCCGTTGTACCTAAATCGTCAGTTACGGTAAGTGTCACTGTATAAGTGCCACCTGCAGCGTAAGTATGAACTGGGTTTTGTGAAGTCGAAGTATTTCCATCACCGAAGTCCCAGCTCCAAGCTGTAACACTGCCATCACTATCGCTACTACCGTCAGTAAAGGTCACTTGTAAGTCAGTTACTGTATAAGTAAAACTTGAAATAGGTGCAACATTGTTTGCATTAATAGTAACTGTTTGAGAGCTGCTATTAGAGGCAGATTCGTTATCAGTAACAGTTAAAGTAACGGTATAGTTACCATCGGCCGCGTAAGTATGAATCGGATTTTGTTGAGTTGATGTATTTCCATCACCAAAATCCCAACTCCACGAAGATATCGTACCATCTGAATCTGTGCTCGAATCTGTAAATGTTGCATCAGAACCAGCAATCGAGACAGAGAATGCTGATGTTGGAGCCACATTTGCAGGTGGTCCTAATGAGTCCAGAGCTGCTCTAGCATCAATGATACCTGCGCCACATCCACCATCGCATGTGCCAGGCATAGCTCTCGCTGTCGCTACTAATGCAGCTTCAACTTCCGCAGGAGTGATACTCGGATTAGCTTGATATAATAATGCTGCGACACCTGCTACATGCGGAGCCGCCATACTTGTACCTTGGTAGTAAACATAGGTCTCGTTTACTGGCCCTTCGGTTCCATCGTTTAACGTTGATGCTACACCATTTTCCCCAATAGTTGTTTCGCCACCAGGCGCTGTGACATCAATAATTGAACCAAAGTTTGAATAAGAAGCAAGATTTCCTTCACGATCATTGGCAGCAACGTTGATAACTGAATTACAGCTCGCAGGTCTGAAGTTAATTGAATCTGCAGATGAGTTACCAGCAGAAGTAACAACAGTAGTGCCATTTGCAACAGCTATATCAATAGCATCTTGATAGGTTGAATCACAAGCTCCACTGCCACCCAAACTCATATTAATAACTTGAGCTGGGGTTGTGTTGTCTGGAACTCCAGTAACCGTTCCCCCAGACGCCCAAACTATGGCGTCAGCTATATCTGATAAAAAACCACCACACTTACCAAGTACGCGTACAGGTAAGATATTAGCGCCATAAGCGACACCTGCTACGCCTTGCTGATTGTTAGTAACCGCTGAGATTGTTCCAGCTACATGAGTACCATGCCAACTAGAGTCTGCCGCAAAGTTAAAGCCACATTCAAACGCTGCAACCCAATCTCCGGGATCATTTGCATCTGCATCTCTACCATCGCCATCGTTAGCAACAGCTAGGTCATCTATAAAATCATAACCCGGTAATACATTTGCGTTTAAGTCAGAATGATCAGTGATACCTGTATCTAGAACCGCAACGACAACACCTGTACCATCGTTAGTGTCCCAAGCAGTTTCCAAATTAATGCCACCAACTGTTTCATGATAATGCCATTGAAGATTGTAAAATTCGTCGTCAGGGACAAAGTTTGGTTTCATTAATACGTCTTCTTCAATGCTGACAATGTTTGAATCTAGCTCTAAGCGCTTTATCATGGACAAGAATTTTTGACGTTTCTTGGAATCTTTTAGCGAAATAACGTGACGGTTTTCAAGTCCCATTTTTCTTAAATGTTCGAGTGACATTCCGCTTTTAGTGGCTAAGCGTTCCATCATTTTTGCGATTTTTTGACTTTGTGAAGAATTTTGTTGAGACACGTCCTTATATTTCACAATAAAACGTTGTGCAGGCTCCGCAATAGCTTGTCCTGCCATTACTCCCCCACACAATAATGCTGAGACTTGTAGGGCAACTTTCATACCCCTAAATTTTTTTCTAGAATCCATCGATTCCTCCTGTCCTAATGCTTCTTGGTTATTATTAAATACGAATTCAAGGTTTCTGAAAGTGAAGTATCGAAAACAAACCTATTATCCATAAGTGCTAGGGTTAGCTATGTAGAAATATTTTAACTGTCCCTAAAACAAATCAATTATATGGTAGCCATTTTATTAAGTAGAACTACGCCCACTATAGTACGTTAAACAAAACTAATCTAAAAGAACTTTAAACAACTAATTTTCCGTAACTGCTTACATTTTTCATTACTAAAAAAATAAAAAAATTCAGTTTTGCCTCTTGCCTTTGTGATAAATAGACGAGATGATACTCACTATAAAAATATTAGAGACATAAATGATTTTTATATCATTATATCCGTCTGTTATTAGCTTTTATCTCTAAGGAATCCAATGTCCAGCTCTTATAATTCGGACTCAATTGAAGTTCTCAGTGGATTAGATCCAGTAAAAAAACGTCCCGGTATGTATACCGACACAACTCGCCCCAATCATTTGGCGCAAGAAGTGATAGATAACAGTGTTGATGAAGCGCTAGCTGGCTACTGTAAAAATATCACCGTGTTACTACATAAAGATGGCTCTCTTGAAGTTCAAGATGATGGTCGAGGAATGCCGGTCGATATTCATCCTGAAGAAGGTGTGACAGGTGTTGAATTAATCTTAACCAAGCTTCATGCCGGTGGAAAATTCTCAAACAAAAATTATGAGTTTTCCGGTGGTTTGCATGGTGTTGGTATATCGGTGGTAAATGCATTGTCTAGCCGCGTTGATGTGACCGTTAAACGTGATGGAAAGCGTCATCAAATTAGTTTTGAAAATGGTGAGTTAACTTCTCCACTTGAAATTGTTGGAGAGGTTGGTCAAAGAAATACGGGAACAAATGTTACCTTTTGGGCGGATGCAAAATATTTTGATACTCCTAAATACTCGACTTCAAAACTGAAGCATTTATTAAGAGCGAAAGCCGTTTTATGCCCAGGCTTAAAAGTAACTCTCATAGATAATATTAAGGATGACAAAACACAATGGTTTTATGAAGATGGTCTGAGAGATTATTTAAAACAAACAGCACTCGATACAGAGATTTTACCTGAAGAGCCATTTACAGGAAGCTTCAAGAGTGAAAAAGAGGCTGTTGATTGGGCATTATTCTGGTTACCCGAAGGCGGCGAACTAGTCAATGAAAGCTACGTCAACTTGATCCCAACAGTCCAAGGTGGAACTCACGTTAACGGAATGAGAACCGGCTTGCTCGATGCGATGAAAGAGTTTTGCGAGTTTAGAAATAGTTTACCTAGAGGTGTAAAATTAACGGCTGATGACATATGGAATGGTCTCAGCTTTGTTCTCTCGGTAAAAATGCAAGATCCACAATTTTCAGGACAAACCAAAGAGCGACTTTCTTCAAGACAATGCGCCGCTTTTGTTTCTGGAGTGGTCAAAGATGCTTTTTCATTATGGCTAAACCAAAATCCTAACTATGGAGATGCGCTGACAGAATTAGCCATCGCCAATGCACACAAACGAATGCGCTCTCGCAAGAAAGTTGCTCGGAAAAAAATAACCAGTGGCCCGGCGTTACCTGGAAAATTATCCGATTGCTCTGGTCAAGATACAATGGCTGGTGAATTATTCTTGGTTGAGGGTGATTCTGCGGGCGGTTCTGCCAAACAAGCGAGAGACAAAGAATTTCAAGCGATTATGCCGCTTCGGGGTAAAATCCTTAATACATGGGAAGTCGATTCTTCCGAAATTCTGGCGTCACAAGAAGTTCATGATATTTCCGTCGCCTTAGGACTTGATCCTGCCAGCGATGATTTAAGTGGATTACGTTACGGGAAAATTTGCGTTCTTGCTGATGCGGATTCCGATGGATTGCATATTGCCACCTTGCTATGCGCATTATTTATTAAACACTTTAAGGCATTGGTTGAAGCCGGTCATGTCTACATTGCCATGCCTCCACTGTATCGAATTGATATAGGCAAGGATGTTTATTACGCGCTAGACGAAGATGAAAGAAAAGGCATTTTAGATAGAATTGAAGCAGAGAAAAAACGCGGTAAAATCAACATTCAGCGCTTTAAAGGTTTGGGTGAGATGAACCCCAAACAATTGCGAGAAACAACCATGGCGCCAGACACCAGACGCCTTGTTCAATTAACTGTTGAGTCCGAAGAAAAAACATTTGAAATTATGGACATGTTACTGAATAAAAAACGGGCTGCCGATCGTAAATCTTGGCTTGAAGAAAAAGGTGGAATGGTTGAAATTGATTAATCCAGTTTCATCTAAAAACATTTTTCCTACTAACTAACAACCTAAAAGACGCGTTATGGAATTAAACTTTTTATTAGAGCCAGTTAATAATACCGCTTATCAAAAAATAACAGGAAGTTGAAATTGAATAGCATTTTCTACTACAATGAACATAACAACACCCCTCACGCATCTCGTAAGACCTGCGCACCCCGAGGGGTTACTTCTTTCTGGGGGCTTTAAGAAAATGCCTTCTTCCAAAAAAAAAGCTCTTTCAAAAATATCCATTAATTTCGTTAAACAGCTCAAACAACAGATAGTAAAAAGTCGCTATAAAGTTGCCAAAATTGCTAATGCTGAGTCACTACAACTTTACTTTTCGATTGGTAAAATAGTTGAAGAACAATTTAACTGCCACCAATGGGGTAGTAAAATACTTGATGATATTTCAAGACAATTACAGCAAGAATTGCCTGGGCTAAGAGGTTTTTCAGGGAAAAACCTTCATAAGATGCGACTGTTTTTTAAAGCTTGGTACCAGTCAGAGCTAATTTTCTCGTCATTGACGAGAAAATTAGCAAACTCAGCAGAAATTGAAACTTCTGTGGTGAGAAATTCAGAAGCATTCTTGTCAATATCATTTACTCATCATTACGAAATCATTGTTAAGATAAAAAATGAACAGCACCGTTGGTACTATATCAACCAAGCATCACACCAATATTGGACGGTTCGTCATCTGCGTACTGAGTTAAAAAATCAAAGTCATATCGGAGCGCAGAAATTACCCAATAACTTTAATCAAAGTTTAAGTGAAAACTTGTCAAACAAAGCCATAGGTGTCTTTAAAGATCAGTATCTTTTGGATTTTATTAATGTAGAAGATGCAGATGAAGAACTAGATGAAAAAATATTAGAGCATGAAATAGTGCAAAATATCAAAAAGTTTATGATGAGTCTCGGAAACGACTTTACGTTTATGGGTAACCAATACAGAATTAAAATTGAAGACAATGAATATTTTATAGACCTGTTATTCTTTCATCGTGGTTTACAATCTTTAGTCGCTTTTGAACTAAAAAAAGGCAAATTTAAACCTGAATATGTCGGCAAGATGAACTTTTATTTATCCGCACTTGATGATTTGATCAAACAGCCTCATGAGAATCCCTCAATAGGTATTATCTTATGCAAAGAAAAAGACGATAAAAAAGTAGAGTATAGTTTTCGAGATTTTAATAAACCTATGGGGGTTTCGGTTTTCAAAACTAGTGAGGAATTACCGCAAAGGTTTATTAATGCCTTGCCAAACCCTGAACAACTAAAACAATTATTGGACTAACCAGTGTGCAGTTTGTGTTCATAATTAGCAATACAATCAAAAAAGAAAATTAAATAGTGGTAAAATACAGTGATATTATCTTCGCTCCGTGACCTCAGTGTCTCCGTGGTGAATATTTTTATTAATGAATAAACAAAATAAGAAGAGTTATGGAATTAAATTTTGAAGGTGTCGAGCAACAATCGCTCGCGGATTTTACAGAAAAATCCTATCTTAATTATTCAATGTACGTGATTATGGATCGCGCGCTGCCTCATATTGGCGATGGGCTTAAACCAGTGCAACGCCGAATTGTTTATGCAATGAGTGAATTAGGTTTAAAGTCCACTGCAAAATTCAAAAAATCAGCCAGAACCGTTGGTGATGTGCTCGGTAAGTTTCATCCACATGGCGATAGTGCCTGTTATGAAGCCATGGTGTTAATGGCTCAACCTTTTTCTTATCGTTATCCGTTAGTTGATGGTCAAGGAAACTGGGGAGCCCCAGATGATCCTAAATCATTTGCAGCCATGCGATATACTGAATCTCGTTTGTCTGCGTATTCCAATGTATTACTTTCAGAATTAGGGCTTGGAACCGTTGAATGGACACCTAATTTTGATGGCACATTAAAAGAGCCAAAAGTTCTGCCAGCAAGACTTCCTAATCTATTACTTAATGGTACAACTGGAATCGCAGTTGGAATGGCAACGGATATTCCGCCTCATAATATTAAAGAAATCGCCAATGCTTGTATTCATTTGCTAGACAACCCCAAGGCATCTCTTGAAGATGTCATGCAAAAATTACCGGGGCCGGATTATCCTACCAATGCTGAAATTATCACGCCCGCTGAAGACATTGCTAAGATTTATCAGTCAGGTCGTGGCAGCATAAAAATGCGAGCGGTATTTGAAATGGAAGATGGCGATGTGGTTGTTCATAGTTTGCCCCACCAAGTTTCAGGTTCAAAAATACTTGAACAAATTGCTGCTCAAATGCAGGCAAAAAAATTGCCAATGGTGGCTGATCTAAGAGATGAATCGGATCATGAAAATCCAACTCGTTTGGTCATTGTTCCGCGCTCTAATCGCGTTGATATTGATACTCTAATGAACCATCTTTTTGCAACAACGGATCTCGAAAGAAACTATCGCGTTAACATGAACGTGATTGGCATTGATGGTAATCCCCGGGTTAAAGGGCTAGTTGCTTTTTTAAATGAATGGTTAACTTTTCGCACCCAAACTACGCGACGACGCTTACAAGCTCGATTAGAAAAAGTAGACGACCGTTTACATATTTTAGATGGTTTGTTAGTGGCATTCTTGAACATTGATGAAGTCATTCGAATCATTCGAGAAGAAGACAAACCAAAACCGGTTTTGATGGCTCACTTTGGAATTACTGATCGTCAAGCAGAGGCAATCTTAGAATTAAAATTACGGCACCTTGCTAAATTAGAAGAGATGAAAATTCGAGGCGAGCAAGATGAACTTGCAGAAGAAAAAGCTTCATTAGAATTAATTCTTAGTTCGAACCAACGACTCAAAACATTAGTTAAAAAAGAGATCAAGCAAACCGCTGAAGAGTTCGCTGATGAACGTATGTCACCGATTGTTGTTAGGGATGAGTCAAAAGCGCTAACTGAATCAGATTTGATGCCAAGTGAAGCAGTGACAGTGATTGTATCAAAAATGGGTTGGGTAAGATGCGCCAAAGGACACGATCTCGATCCTGTAGCATTAAATTATAAATCGGGCGACAGTTACGGCTCTTCTGCGAAGGGTAAAAGTAATCAATCTGTCGTATTTATTGATTCGAGTGGAAGAAGTTATGCTCAATTGGCGCATAGCTTGCCGTCTGCAAGAGGCCAAGGAGAGCCGTTAACAGGGCGGTTTAATCCGATCGCAGGTTCTGTATTTGTTGATACTTTAATGGCACCCGATAGCCAACAATTCTTATTTGCTAGCGATGCGGGATATGGTTTTGTTGGTAAGTTTGAAGATACGATTACTCGAAACAAAAATGGTAAAGCCTTGTTGAGTTTACCATCTGGGGCAAAAGTATTACCAGCGTGTGAAGTGAGCGATTACCCAACTCAGCTCTGCGTCAGTGTCTCAAACGAGGGTAGAATGTTAGTTTTTCCTATTTCAGATTTACCGCAGCTCACCAAAGGGAAAGGAAATAAAATTATCGGTATCCCTTCGGCAAAATTAAAACTCCGAGAAGAATTTGTTGCCTCAACGGCGGTTATCTCCCCAGAGCAATCTTTATTAGTGTATTCAGGAAAGCGATATTTGCGTTTAAAACCGTCGGATCTTGAACATTATCGTGGAGAAAGAGGGCGTCGAGGTAACAAGTTACCGAGAGGTTTCCAGCGAGTTGATTATTTAGAAGCCGAGAAAAAGCAGGCTAAATCACAAAGTGATGATTAACTACCAGAGTGGATAAATAGTCAAAATTTACCTTTTTATCAGCTATATTTATACTCAGAAATTTTATAAATTACCAACCTTAATCTTCCGCAATACTAGTTCGATTCCGGCCGCTCTCTTTCGATTTATATAAAGCTTGGTCGGATTTTTCTAACCACCTTTGCGCGCTTTCTATGTTGTCGCTTAACTGGCAAATCCCTAGGCTAACAGTAAATTTAATTTCATATTCTTCATAAATAACAGTAATTTTTTCAATCAATCGACGCAGTCGTTCAGAAAAAACAAGTGCTTCTTGTTGGTTAGCCTCAGATAAAATAACAACAAATTCTTCACCACCATAACGACCACAAATGTCGACATCCCTAGCGCAAGATGATAAAGCCCTAGCGCATTTACGGATCACTTCATCACCAGCCTGATGCCCATAGGTATCATTCACCTTTTTAAAATGATCAATATCAAAAATGACTAAACAGAGATTGTTTTTATATCGCCCATAATGAGAGTATTTATCTTCTAGACACTCTTGCCAATAGCCTCGATTATTTAGCCCAGTAAGTCGATCGGTTCGACTCAGTCGTTCGAGCTGACTGTTCGCATCTTTTAAGGCATTTCGATTAGTCGCTACATCGGTTACGTCATAAACGATAATACAAATATTGTCCACTTCGCCGGTTGTGGAAACTATCGGAAAAATTGAAATATTTTGATACATGAATTGCGCAACACCGGTTATAGGTCGGTAGTTTTTAAATTTAAAAATATATGGTCGTTGTTCCCAAATACTAAAAGCTCTAGTTTTAAGTTGGAATACGGATTCAACTTTATGTTGAAACCAATCCTTTTCAATTTCGGGAAAAAGCTCAAAAAGATTTTTATTGCGAGTGTTACTCGATAAAATTCCACTGTGGTTTTCCATAAAAGAATTCCATAGCTGAACTTCATTTTTTTTATTGAGAACGACTAGTCCGACATCAATGTTTTGCAACATATCCATCATCCAGTGAAACTCTCTTAATTGATCAATATTATTACTCATATTACTCAACCAAATAGCTCAAACGTTTTCTTAAAGGCTCAATACTGTCTTCAGTAAACAATAACAACAAATCACAATTAATCGCTTCATTTTCAATTTTATAATTAATTTCAATTGAAAGCGTTTTGCTCCAATGTTTAACATTTTGCTGTATTAAATCGGGTATTTTAATATGCTGACCTAGCACAACAGGATGTCCTTGACTTAAATTGATATTGACTTGGTCAGAAATTCCTTGCAAGCAAGAACCAACAATAATATTTGCTATATCCATAAGCAATTCAAGCTCAAGATTATCATTGATCTCGCCACGGTACTTCATTAGTTTTGCGATATTTTTAAAACTGGAATCGTTAAAAATTAGCAGCGCTTCACCGGCCATATCAGGGCCAATAAAACCTTGGCAAACAGACGAAACCGTTTCTTCCTGAGCGGCAAACTGGAGCGCCATATTTAATTCTGTCAATTCAATATGATTTACTTTGGGAATGGGGAGTTCGATAAAAGCGTTTAAAAATCGAGCGAGTCGATCACCTGCACGCCCCATTGCAACATTAGCTACTTCTTGGCATGCATCCAAAAAAGCTTGTTCATCGTTTAAAATGCTTTCAGAAGTCAGCGTAGAAACTGAAGATTCGAGAATTTCAGCTCCAGAAGTTTGAGTTTCGCTTTTAGCCGAAGTATTATCGTAAAATCCCGCAAACTGAAGCGTTTCTACTAGCAACTCTTTACTAATTGGTTTTTTTACAAAATCAAGAGCGCCAAGTCTTAAAACTCTCTCTTGAGCGGTTGGTTGAATATCGCCAGAAACGACTATAACGGTAATATCTAATTGTTGAGCGTTAATTTCTTCAAGGGTTTCATAACCATCCAAAACCGGCATATTAAGATCTAAAAAAAGCAACTGCGGAGATTCTTCTACAATCACTTCAATAGCATGTCTTCCATCTTCAGCGAAAAGAACTTCAACATCCCAACCCTCTGGTAAGCAACGGGCTAGCTGCTTTCGAGCCATCCGAGAATCATCACAAATTAATATTTTTGTAGTCATGAACTATCAATGCCACTATTTTAGTTGTTGTTTTAATAGTATTTCTTCGTCGGTAATTCAACTATGTCTCTTGTACGAGTGTCAACTCAGGAATCCCAGAGTCTCTCAAATACTCTTTAATGGTATCATTGTTATTTTCAAGCAAATCCAAACCATAGCCAATAGCAATGCTATCGCCACCATCATGGTGTGCGCTATAGTTTCCAGTATTGTTTTCATTTCTCCCAATAAAGTCTGCTACCGACTCTTGATATTGAGCATCCGTTAAAGTATCTCCATCAAAGGCTGTCATATCCTTTACTCCCTATTACTATTTATCAAAAATACACATTAAATTAGCTGAATTATTTAGCGAGACATCAAAAATAAGTACTCTAGGTTTTCTAGTCATCTCTGTTTTCATCATCTCTGGTCAACACTTTTCTTGGCTAATCAATAGAATGTTAATAATCTGCTCTTAACCATAGCAAGTTATTACAATAATACCAGCTAAGCCTTTAAATTGAGCATGTTTTTTCGTTATAAAATCGTTTGTGTAGTATTCCAAAAAAAAGAAAAGCAATGTGTTAAACAAATTCAAAAAAATCGTCATCATCATAAATGATAGCGAGCATATAACCCAGATGGAAGGTTTAACTAGCCAAATGAAAGATGAATCTTTCTGGTCACTATTTTTAAAATGGCTTAGCTCACCTTGGAACGTTAGTTGGAAAAAAATAAAAAAACAATCAAAAAAGTGATAGACAATCAATTTATCAGGGTAAATTTTTGTATTATTAATGTTATTCCTTGTTATTCCTTGTTAATCCCAGTAACAATTTTCCTAGAACCTTTTAATATGCTTTCTTTATCGATTGGAGCAGGAACCAAAATTCCTCTTTGCACGGCAGACCTTTCAGCAATTAGATTAATCCAGCGCTGTAAGTTAGGCAAATCACTAATATCAATCCCTGGCCATTTATAAATTTTTGCCCAAGACCAATTAGCTATATCTGCGATACTATAATCACCTGCAAGATATTCATGATCTTTCAGCCTTTGATCTAACACCGACAATAAGCGTTTAGATTCAGTTTGGTAACGTTCAATAGCGGCGGGGATTTTCTCAGGAAAATATCGAAAGAAAACATTCGCTTGTCCCATCATTGGGCCAACGCCTCCCATTTGAAACATTAACCACTGCATAACCAACGAACGGCCGTTAACACTTGTTGGCATTAACATACCCGTTTTTTCTGCAAGATAAACTAAAATTGCACCGGACTCAAAAACTGAAAAATCGTTATTTGATTTATCAATTATTGTGGGAATTCTTCCATTAGGATTAATTGCCAAATAGCTTGGTTTGAATTGTTCGCCAGTAAGAAGATCAACTGTCATTACTTCATAAGTTAAACCGGTTTCTTCAAGCATGATCGACGCTTTCCAACCATTGGGGGTGGGTGCAGTATAGAGTTCAATCATAGTGAGATTTCTCGATAGTATAGTGTCATTAATTTAAATTTACTGGCTCTTCGGTGTTCGTTTTTTAATGGGAAGAAATAAAAGAATAAAGGAAAAAACTAATAACCCTTAATTGAATAGTCGACAGTAAACTCAATATTATCAATGCGATGAACGACTGACTCGACCCGACCATCAGCATGAAGATTAAGATAACGATACCCAGGAGAGCTGTCGTCAGCAGAAAAGTCTTCTGACTCTGGCTTAAATTGAACGCAGCTGGCGGGTGTAGCTATCCAATTGATCCCATCCTGCTGTTTTTCATACGCTTGATGAATATGTCCCCATAGAACGCATTTTACGTGCGAGTGTTGGGATATTATTTCAACAAATTCCCGGTCATTTTTTAGTCCGAGATTATCAAGCCAGCGACTTCCGACTTCCAATGGTTGGTGGTGTAATGAGACTAGGGTATGTTTATCTGAATGTCGGCTAAGCGTATCTTTTAGAAATTTCAATTGTGATTCGTCGAGTTTTCCGTACACTTTTCCAACGACGGACGAATCAAGCAAAATAATTTGCCAATCACCAAGCAAAATATGTTTGGCTGAAAATACACAGTCATTCGACAGGTACATTGCCATTGTTTCAGGATTATCGTGGTTGCCTGCAAGCCAAAAGCTGGGGATATTCATCTGTTTAAATGTATTTGCGATGTACTGATAGGAGTCAGGAGAGGCATCTTGAGCTAAATCACCAGTGGCTAACAATACATCAGGTCGCCATTCTTCCTTACCTACACGTAGACATACAGCTTCAAAACTTTCACGGGTTTTCACACCAAGTAGAGAGCCATCAGGATCGGCAAAAATATGGCTGTCAGTTATTTGCACAACCCTAACCACATCCGTTTGAGATGGTGTGATTTCTAGCGGTAGATTTTCAATGTTAGCATTATCCATGACGTTTTCTCTTTCAGGTATACCAATATCTGGTCGCCGTTAACTAATTAAGAGTTAAATGTAGCCCTATTATATTTTTTTGCATTTTTGAATGCAGTAATTGAGACTTTCACCCAAAAAACGATTGAGCTGTCTTTTTTCATCAGTATGTTGATGAAACCGATTGTTGCCTGTTAGCTTTTCGTCTTTTATTATCGGCTTTAGGGCTTTTGGTCCTATTTCATCCATTACTTCTAGTAATTTAACATCGTGATAAAAGCGCACCATTAATTTAATACCAGATTCATCGACGATGGTCGGTAGTTTCAAATTAAGCATCATTGTTGTCGTGTAGCGCGCTCTTTCAATGATTGTAAAATTTAACTGATAACCTGATTCAGAGCAAAATTTTATTTGTTCTTCGACTTTAGATTCCAGATTAATATTTTTATTTATGTTCAAAAACGGGAGTATTTTTAAAATTAAATAGTAATTTTTTTCGCACTGAGAAATAAATTCATTTAAATCAGGTTTGTAGTCTAACTTTACAGTTTGTTTTGTAATCAATTCCGTATACCGTCTATTTAGTTATAAACCTAATCGTTATCACTTTGATTTATTTACATTAAATCTGTTCAGAGCAAGTGATTCTGTAAAATCAATCTCGCTAATATTACTTCATTTTTAATGATAAATTCGCTAACTACTTGAAATTTCGAACAACTTTACCAAATTATTGCTTGTTTTGTGAACAAATCCCAACTTTTACTTCCAAAGAGGCGATTTGTCAGACAATCTTAATTTTAACCATTGCAGTGCAATAATTGTCATTGCATTATTGAGCTTGCCTTTGTCTAACCATTCAAAAGCTGTTTGAGTGGAAATGCAATGTACTTTTATATCTTCGTTTTCCGTTTTCAGCCCCGCGTAGTCGGAAACCTTTTTACTATCCACGGCTCCTAAATATAGCCATATCTTTTCGCTTGACCCTCCAGGGCTAACTAAATATTCACATATTTTTGTTAGCTGAGTTATTTGACTGCCAGATTCTTCGATAGATTCTCGTTTGACTACCGATTCAGGTGTTTCATTTTCCTCGATCATTCCCGCAACTAGCTCAATCAGCCACGGAGATTCTGTGGTTTTAATGGCTCCGGGTCTGAATTGCTCGACGAAAACGAGCCGGTCACGCTTTTGATCAAATAGTAAAGCCGCAGCTGCATTTCCTCGTTCAAAGACTTCTCGTGTATAGGTTTCGCTCCAGCCACCTTTAAAAAGTTGATTGCTTAAATAGTATTTATTTAGTTTAAAAAAACCTTTGTAAAGCGGTTCCTTTTTGATCAATTTATATTGCATTATTTTCTCTTAAGTTAACTTGATTCACGGAGGCTCATTGCTATCTCAATGAGGGTAAACTTACATGGATTCTTAAACAAGCTTAGGTTGATGATTAATTGAAATGTTTTTGCAATCAGTATTGGCAAAATTGAGCCGGCTCAGGCAAAATAAGTGCTAAATAAAAACGAGGTAAGTGACCGTGATGGATGTTGAACAAGCAAGATTTAATATGATTGAACAGCAAGTAAAGCCTTGGAAAGTTTTTAGTCGGAAGGTTCTAGGTGCTATGTCTGCACTTCCGCGAGAGCAATTTGTGAGTGAAGAGCAACAAGGCTTAGCTTATGCTGATACTCAACTATCTCTTGGTCATCAACAATCAATGCTTGCGCCTCGAGAAATTGCACGTTTGGTCCAAGCTTTGGAACTAAATTCTGATGACAAGGTTTTAGATATCGGTACCGGTAGTGGTTATTCTGCAGCTTTGCTGTCAAAACTGGTTGAACAAGTCTATTCGGTTGATATCGTTGAAGACTTTGTTAAAAAAGCGCAGAAGATTCTGAAAAAGCTGGCGATTGATAACGTTATTGTTGAAGAGGGCGACGCTTGTGATGGATGGATGGCTCATGCACCTTATGATGCGATTTTGATTACCTCATCACTGGCAAAACTAACTAATAATATCAAGAGGTGTCTTGCAAAAAATGGTCGAATTGTCTCAGTTTTAGAGCATAAAGGAATATTGATGGCGACTCTCTCTCAGCTGGATGAAAATGACGAGTGGCAGCACGAATATCTTTTCCCTGTAGATACTGCAAAGATGATTAATTCAGAGATCACTAATCAATTCGTATTTTAATAGCGATTGTTATAAACAGACTAACTGAGTCATTTCCTGAGAGTTGTTCTTCGCTCAAGAGCGCCTACTTTTGGTGTTCAGGTTTTCTAGCTGAACACTAAAGCAGCCTTCGTGAGGTGGAACAGGTATACATATCCATTTACAAATTGTGCCACTTTATAATACTTTACTAGAAGTAACTGTTTGGTGGGTGAGTTACAATGCTAACACACCGGCCATTTTTAGATGGAAATAATCAATTCTAGCCAGTTGAGTTCTAGTCAATAAAGCTAGGGAACAGCAACCAAGGTTCATGAAAGGTAATAAAATGAAAAGAATATTAAAAATAGCTTTAAGCTGCGTTGTGTTAGTGACTTCTTCAAATCTTTATGCGGATAATTTATTAGAGGTTTATCGATTGGCTCAAGAGAGCGATCCGACTTTTTTAGCGAGTGAAGCCGGAACAAGGGCTTCTAGCGAACGAGTTAATCAAAGTATGTCTGGGTTACTTCCACAGTTGAGCGCAAGTTACAGCATTTCTAAATCTAGCACAGACTCAACTGGAGTCACAACGGTGATTGGTGCGATTGATAACCCTCTAACCGAAGATGTTGATGAGTCGTTGCCACGTAATTCCGCGAGTAATTCAGATTCTACTTCCGATGGATATTCAGTAAGCCTTACACAAGAAATTTACAACCATTCAACTTGGCTTGGTTTAAAGCAGTCAGAAAAACGAGCTTTGCAATCGAAGATTAATCATGAAGGAGTCAAGCAATCTCTAATCGTGAGAACTGCAGAGGCCTATTTTAATGTGTTAGCTGCACAAGATAGCGTTGCTTTTTCTCGGGCTGAGACCGAAGCTGTTTCAAAGGAGCTGGCGCAAACCAAGCAGAGGTTTGAAGTTGGTTTGATTGCCATTACAGATGTACATGAAGCCCAATCTCGGTATGATTTAGCTAATGCAAATGAAATTGCGGCTAAAAACGCACTTGATAATACGCATGAATTACTGCAACAGGTTACAGGAAAGTATCATTATAATTTATTGGGTTTGAAATCTGAGATTCCTTTGCGTAATCCTCAGCCGGAAGATATTAAAGTATGGGTTGAGCGTTCAGAATCTAACAACGTAAGCATCAAAGCAGCCAGCGTTGCATTAGATGTTGCTAAAAAGGCTATTTCGATTTCACAGGCGGGTCATTATCCGACTTTAGGTTTGAGCGCGAGCTATTCTGACGGTGGTAGTGAAACAGATTCTGCGGGTACTCGATTTTTTGGGGCGTTTGCTGATACAAGTGTAACCAACAGTGATGGAGATCAACAAAACTCTTCAATTAGCTTGAATTTTAATGTTCCGATTTATTCTGGTGGTCGAACAAATTCCCAAGTGAAAGAGTCCAAACAGTTGTATCAACAAGCTGCCCATAATTTAGAAGCAGAAAGACGTAGGGCTGTTAGTCTAACTAGAAGCTCTTACCTCGGTACGGTTGCAGCAGTTAGTTCGGTTAAAGCGTTAAAACAAGCTGTAATTTCTTCTGAAAAATCTTTAGAAGCTACCCAAGCTGGTTTTGAAGTAGGTACACGAACGATTGTGGATGTTTTACAGCAAACTCAAATTTTGTTTAATTCAAAACGTCAATACGCTCGGGCTCGCTATGATTACGTGCTGAATATTTTACGATTGAAACAGGCAACAGGATTGTTAACAGAAGACGATCTAGCACAAGTGAATAAACTACTGCGTTAATAGTTAATTTCCTAGTTTTTAGAAAGGGGCTTAATCGCCCCTTTTTAGTATTGGCCAGTCATAGCTGGCAACTCAAGCATGATTCCCCTATAATCTGAGCCATCTATACCCGTTCCATCTCAAGGTGCATCTTGAGGTGGAACGGGTATAAATATTATCCTAAACAAGCCATTCACAAGGCTATTTCATGGCAAAAAAGAAAAAAGTACCAGACAATACTATTGCGCAAAATCGCAGGGCTAAGTTTGACTATAATATTGATGAAACTTTTGAGGCGGGGCTCGCTCTTCAAGGCTGGGAAGTTAAGTCTATGCGAGAATCTAAAGTCACCTTAGCTGAAGCTTACATTCAACTGCATCAAGGTGAAGCATGGCTTTATGGTTGTCATATATCACCCTTAAAAACGGCATCCACTCATAATGTTATTGAACCTACCCGTAATCGAAAACTATTGTTGCATGCTAATGAGCTGGTCAAATTACATGACGCTCAGCAAAAAGGTGGCTATACCATTATTCCGCTTTCACTTTATTGGATTCGGAATTTAGTGAAGATAAAAATTGCCACTGCCAAAGGTAAAAAGTTGCATGACAAAAGGGCGGCAGATAAAGCCAAAGAATGGGCTAAAGATAAAAGCAGGATATTAAAAGATAGTCGTGGTCAATAAACCTTTGTCGCAAGCTAGTTAATACAAGAAAAGAAGAAAACGATATATTATGGAACACATCCGTCGTAGCGCATTGGTTCATTTTTCTGCTCAACAAATGTTTGATTTAGTTGACGACATAGAAAGCTATCAGACATTTGTACCACATTGTGAATCATCAAAAGTTATTGATAGAAATGACAATCAAGTGATTGGTGAATTGATGGTGGCAAAAAGTGGTGTGGCAAAATCCTTTACAACCAAAAACTTACTTGATGCGCCTAACTCGATCCAAATGGAACTGGTTGACGGCCCCTTTTCACATCTTTCAGGAAAATGGGTATTTACACCTTTATCCGAGCAAGCTTGTAAAATTGAGCTTGATTTGATTTTTGAATTTTCAAATAAATTGGCGACCGTTATCTTTGCTAAAATTTTTAGCCAATTATTAGAGTCGATGGTTTCTGCATTTACAGAAAGAGCGGAGAAGGTTTATGCAAAATAATCCTTTTGATCAGAATGATGAAAAAATAACTATTGAGTTGATTTATGCGCTTCCTCAAAAGCAACAATTGTTCGAAATCCAAGTAGAGTCTAAAACGACTGTTTCGGAGGCGATCGAGATTTCCGGTATTTTACAACAATATCTCGAAATTGATTTAGTCAATAATAAAGTGGGTATTTTTGGCAAAGCCTGCCAGTTAACGGATTCTTTGTGTGATGGTGATCGGATTGAAATTTATCGTCCTTTGATAGCCGACCCTAAAGAAGCAAGAAAGAAACGAGCGTTAAAGAAAAAGTAGATTAAAATATAGGAGCTAGGAGCTAGGAGCTAGGAGCTAGGAGCTAGGAGCTAGGAGCTAGGAGCTAGGAGCTAGGAGCTAGGAGCTAGGAGTTAGTTATCGCGTGGTCTTAAAATTAATCCGTCATTCGATACCATTAATTGATAAGTCTGGTTTCTGTCAGCAGCTACGTAACTTGCAGAACCATGTTCAACGTCAACCAAAAATGATAATTGATGATACTCTTTCCGCCAGTCTGAAATGTCTTTTTGCCTCTCATCTCTCAGTGAAAATAAGGTAGGACTACTTAGCTTTTCCATTTGAATATCTCGATAACGACCGCGAATACGGTCAAGACGATAAGCAGTTCGTAGACCTAAAATATTTGACCAAGGTTTCCATTTTAAGATATTCGATTCAATCATGATTTCATCGCCAGCAAGATCAAATTGTTGGTAGTTTCCATCCTTGAAATCGATGGTGGCTTTAAATCGTTTACCTTCGTTAGGTTCGATAATTAAATCTGCAATATGAGATTCATGGGTGAGCGCTTGGTAGCCTTTTGCGGTAACAATTAGCAAGGCAAAAAACGCAGTTGAGATCGAAAAAAAAAGTAACCCAGTCAGTTTCCGCAAAGAGCCTATTAGTTTCAGTTTTTTTATTCTAAACAAAAGAGTGAAAAAATAAAATAACGACAATAAACCAGTTACCAATGCGGCAATTAATAGATAGTCGAGGTGTTCGGTAATTGGCATGGTGAGTAATTTTTTACCGGCTTATTTAAACAAGAAAAAATAAATCAGAATTACCGAGAGTAGGGCAATAAAAACGGTCACAAGCATTAGAATCTTTGATGGCTTTTTTTCTTTTTTAGGCTGGTCATTAACCACTAAAGCAAAAACAAATTCAGAGCCAGCAAATGCAACGATATCGCCAAAATTTAGATATTTTTCGACAACTTTTTCATTATTAACAAAAGTACCGTTTGATGAAAGAAGATTCAAAACTTTCCATCGCTTATCATCTGCAATGATTTGTGCGTGCATCGATGATACGCTCGCTTCAGTTAAAACTATGTCACTATTAGGGCGTCGCCCGACTTCAATTTTTGATTTTTGCAGGATATATTGAGTGCCTATCACATCACTACTGATGCCTATAAGTGCCGGTGTATTTGCTGTATCAGGTTGAGATTCTACAATCTCATTGGCGATCATTCTATTGACTTCATTCACCTCAAAAACTTGAGTACCTTGCGGCCCCGTTTTAGAAGTTTGTTCATCATTTGACGTCATTATGACTCCTTAAGGCTTTGCATCTATTTGAATCATTCGAAAATGAAAATAAACCAACTAACTAGATTCAATAACCAATTCGTTTTTGAATTCTGGATAAAATATTTGGTGCTTTTTGAATCGGCGAGTCAATAATAATAACGCTTATATTATCTTTTCCTCCGCCATTTTTAGCGGATTCGATCAGCTTCGAACATTTTTCATCCAAATTAACTTCCGCAGCCATAATTTCTGCGATCCTTGTTTTTGAAACTTCATCGCTCAAACCATCGCTACATAATAAAATTTGCTGCTGGTATTGCCATTCGTTATTTAGTTGGTCGACTTTAACTTGTTCAATTTCAACCGAACCTAAGCATTGAGTAATCATGTGTCGCTGAGGATGGGTGAGGGCGTCTTGCTCGCTAATAAGACCCGCATTAATCAACCGAACCATCAAGGAATGATCTTCGGATATCTGAGTCAGGTCGTTTTGAGTCTTATCCCATAAATAAGCGCGACTATCACCAACCCATGCAAGTTGATAATTTGTATGGTCACTAGAAAGGGCGACGATGGTAGTTCCCATACCGGTGCGGGATGAGTTGGAATTGCCGGCATCGATAATTTTTTTGTGAGATGCTTGAATTGCGGAGTCGAGAGGCGATCCTGCAGAAAGACTTGAGCGAACTTCTTCAATCGCCAGAGCTGAGGCGATCTCTCCACAAGCATGACCGCCCATGCCATCTGCCAATAACCATAATCCTAGCTCTGAATAGATACTATCTTCGTTCAGTTCTCGCACACAACCAACATCAGTTGCCTGAGCGTAGCTAAATTGATTGTCTGAGTTTAGAACCATGGTTATCCTAGTCAATTGTCCGCTTATTCTGGTTTATTTACCGGACAAGAAAAAACTCGTGATTACTGCATAATTATAAATAGTCTACTGGTTTCAAGTGTGTCATAATTCTAAGGTACTTTCGAGTATTTATTCCTTACTAATATCAATATTTTAGAGACAATTCGAACTTATTTGTAGTTATAGCTGTCTAAAAGTTTGAATTTAGGATATTTGGGGGCGACATGGCTTCGACGAGGATTACAAAACTTAAGGTGCATGCCGAGGTGTCAGCGAACCTCGTACCCACTAGCTGAAACACACTAGTTGCAAACGATAACAACTACGCTTTAGCCGCTTAGGCTAACTGTTGCTACTGAGCGTCACCGGTAGGTAGTTCAACAGTCATATACGGAGACTCGCGGGTAAGGATGTTTGTTCCCCAACCGTTAAAACTAAACAAACTCGTTTCTACCATCCTGTTAGCCGGATCTGATAGAGATTAAGATATAGACTAACTAAGCATGTAGTACCAAGAGCAGAGGATTCGCGGACGGGGGTTCGATCCCCCCCGCCTCCACCAAATAGAGAAAGGCTCACCCTTTAATGTGAGCCTTTTTTGCTTATGATAGCAATTTATGACGGGTCACCAGTTTATGACGGCTTTCACTTTTCTAGAAGAACTAGACAAAGACATTCAAGCGTCACTACTCAATCAATTAAGAGATTTATGGAGTCACTCCTCGACTTCTATCGAAGGCAACACCTTATCTCTTGGCGAAACAAAATTTGTTATTGAGGAAGGTTTAACTGTCTCAGGCAAACCACTTAAAGATCATCAAGAAGTCATTGGTCATGCTCGCGCAATCGATATTTTATATGACTTAATTAATCAAAAAATCACTGAAGAATCTCTTTTAACTCTGCACAAAACCATTCAGACAGAAGTTGTTTCAGATATTTTTAAACCGCAAGGTGCTTGGAAAAAAGAACCAAATGGTACTTATGCGGTTGATTGTAATGGTAAACAGGTTTTTATCGATTATGCTTTACCTGCTGATGTACCTGAATTAATGCAAGAGTGGGTCGCGGAACTTAACTCCATTAGTAAACAATCACTATCAATTGATGAAGCTGTTATGGCTTACTGTCAGTTACATTTAGGTTTTGTGCATATCCATCCTTTTTGGGATGGTAATGGTCGCATGGCGAGGTTGTTAAGTAATATCCCATTGCTTAAATCAGGTTTTCCTCCCTTGGTTATTTCTCAAGAAGACCGAAGAGAATATATTCAGCTTTTGGCGTCTTATCAAATTGATTCAGGAGTGATTTCTGCTCATACCGGTGTTTGGCCTGAAACTAAGAGTCATGGTGAATTTGAAAATTTTTGCATGAGGGCTTATAGGGCGACTTTGGGGTTAGTTGATAATGCGAAACTTCAGCAAAGAAAAAGAACTAGCTAACCTGAACTCGGGATAAGCAAAACAGGTCGTAATACCCCGTGATTTTACGGAAGGGGCTTACAATACTGATTTATAGCTTAAAAACAGCTATTTAAGGTATTATTTGGTAGCCTATCACCCTAAATCATCAATATTATTAATCAGTTAGCTTGGTTCGACCCGAATAAATCGCACCCGAATAAATCGAATACGGTTAATGACCCAGAGTGGAGGGCTGATTACAGAAGGTTGGTGGAAGCGTGGACAAAAGCCAATCAAATAGTCGTTAAAGCGTTAATTCGAAATGGTGTTGTTATTCTTTCGGGTACAGATACAGGGGCGACATCAGTTGTTGCAGGCTTCTCCATACATGATGAATTAGAATCATTAGTAAATAATGGCCTCAGTCATTCAAAAGCACTCTATTCGGCAACTGTGGCCCCTGCAAAATTTGCGAATAAAATTACCGGAATGATTAAGGCAGGCTATAAGGCCGATCTGCTTTTGTTATCTGAAAACCCTTTAGATAACATATCTAATACAAGAAGTTTCGAGGCCGTTTTTTTCGACAAATATCATTTAACAAAAGATAATAAAGAAGCGCTGCTAACGGCTATTTTAAAAGCTAATGACAAATCGCGTACTATCGATATATCGAAATGGCAATAAATGCGGGTCAAAGGGGTTGGCTATTGAACATTAACCCCTTTTAGCTCTTGACCGGCTTGAAACAGTGTTAAAGAAATAGCTTTGCCTTTCTCATCCAACTCAAAAACGATCTTAGCTTGCACTTGAACATTAAAGAATTCAGATTTAGACTTTGTTTCAAAAGGGATCTTAGGTTGGCCGGTTGCCTGAATTACTAGCTCTCCATTTTGATGTGAAGTAGTGATTATAAAGTTTGGCATGATTTCAAATTGACCAACCAGGTTCACTAGCTGCTCTTTGGTTAACTTAACCTTTTTTGTATCAGCAGCCACTTCTTCTTGAGACAATTTTCTTGCTTTTCTCTCGGCACCTCCTTGAAATAACGTTAAAGAAATCGATTCACCTTTTTCGTTGAGTTCAAATTTAACTTTTGCTTCGACCACTCGGTATACAAATTCCAAATCTGATTTAGCGTAAACTGGGTAGCTGGGTTGACCTGTCACTTGAATATATAACTGCTGATTTTTTTGAGTGACCGTCATAATCATTTCAGATGTGAGCTCATAGTGGCCTACCAATTTTTTTAATTGGCTTTCTTCAAGCGTTCTCACGTCAAAGATATCGCTCTTGAGTTTGGCTAAATTTCCGGTTAAAAAGGCATTGCCTATGTCATCCATTCCATTAGCTGAATTTTCAAGAATAACAATGCCTCTCTTGTTTGCTTTATCGAATCCCATAAATGAACGGAATCCACCGGTACCACCGTTATGCCATAAATAGGAACCGTTTTTATGTTCTGCAATAAACCAACCCAGTCCGACTTTAGCGACATGCTTTTTAGCTACTGTTGTTTGTAGATGAGTTAATTTTATTGCTTTCATTAATGGTCTTTGGCTTGAATTCTTGTTCGGATTTAAGTTTGCTGCTAAATAGCGCGCCATATCTTTAGTATTAGAAATAAGTGCACCCGCACCAGCAAGGGTAGGTAACTTCCAGTGTTTAGTTTTACTTAAGCTTGCGTCATGTCCATCACTTAGTTGGTTCATGTGGGATTCAGGGGCATCAACAAAAGTGTTTGTCATTGATAGTGGTTTTAGCACCCGGTCAGTTATCATTTCTTCATAGGTCTTTCCATCAGCTAATGAAAGCACGTGTCCAAGTAACCCAACTGCTAGGTTTGAATATTCTAACCCTTCACCAATGTCACTAGTTAGCTTATAACCATTGAGAAACTCATACATCATTTCAACCGTATAATCTGCGTAGGGATCGAGTGGATCCTTGTAGGGCATATTCGTGGGAAGACGTGGTAAAGCCGAAGTATGGTTGGCTAAGCTTTCCAAGGTAATCACCTTTTCATTTCTGGTAGGGAGATTAACTTTTCTAGGCAAATATTTTTGAACTGGATCATTTAACTTTACCTTCCCTTCTTTGACCATGCTAGCAAGAGCTATTGAAGTAAAGGTTTTTGAAATAGAACCAATTTCAAACAAGGCTGAAGAAGTTGTAGGAACATTATTTTCTTTGTCGGTTAGTCCTAAATTAAGATATTCAGTTTTACCATCTTCAATGATCACCACTGCCGCGCCAACTGCCTTTTTTTGATGATTGATTTTATGTTGAATCAACGTTTTGATGGATTCGTTATTGGTGGACGCCATCGCGGTATTGTAGCTATTTACAAATAGCAAACCGCCTATAATTAGTATTAGTCTAAACATATTTTTTCTTTTTAACCTCTTAATTTCAATTCGTGTCTTATCTGTTGTTATACGTTACTAAGCGATGTTAATTCTTTAATTTGTTGATTAACTTTGTCTAACAGTGGAGCAAACTTCTTTTTAGCCGCTCTCTTATTCAGAAAGTAAACACCTACAGTTAGGATTGCGCAAAAGAAATAGTAAACCATCAATTGTTGGGATATTAGTGGGATACCAGCCTCATCTACTTTCGCCCCAGCGGTAATCAAAATAATCGCTAGCATTAGAGGAGATATGTACCAAGTTGCCACGGATTCTAAAAGTTGCTTTTGTTTTTCGAGTTTTATTTTTTCTACAGATAAAAATGCAAGTAGACTATCGTCTTTTGCTGTTTCAACCTGCCTAGCTTTGAGTAATTTGTAGGGAATGTACAGACAGGATAATATCGCAATCCACAAGCCTATCGATTGCAGCACACTCGCGGAATAAAATAACTTCCAAGCCCAAACAGGAACTAGTAAGAGTGCGATAGAAGTTTCGATAATGTCTCTTCGTTTAACTGATTTATCCAATTTAATAGTTTCCTTTTCTAGTGATTCAACTAGGCTCGAGAGATCTTGCTGTTCACCAGCTTGCTCTACTTCGGTTTTCCAACCTTCTTTCAAATCATCTAACTTCATGATTCATCACCTATATATTGATCTTCAAATGTTGTTTTAATACGCTTAATTCTTACTCTGACAGCATTGGCACTAATACCGACAACCTCTGAGATATTCTCTGAGGTTAGACCGTCTAGATACATCATCAGAATACTTGCATCTGCATCCGATAGAGTATTCATAAAAGCATTTAAGATATCGGCTTGGCAGCTCTCTTGGCCAATTTGAGTGTTAGGTGCGGTAATTTTAGCTAAAGCTTGCTGTAACTCTCTGCGTTTAATGGTCTTGCCGACAAAGGTTGTAGCCGTATTTAAGGCGACTTTGTATAGCCAGGTTTCTCTAGAAGAATTACCTTTAAAGCTAGCAAAGCTACGCCATAGTTGCATCAAGATCTCCTGATACATATCTTCGAAATCATTATGCTGGCAATAACGAGAGGCGATATAACGAATTCGTCCCTGATTATTTGCTATTACCTGCTCAAATTCTTTTTGCATGTATCACCTTGGTTACATCTTTAAAGTTACTGCTCTAAAGCACTTGTTACCTCTATTAAAGGTCGATTATTTGCTTAAGCTATATAGTTAGTATCTAACAAGCAGCGTTTATGTCAAAAGGTGTGAAAAATATTTTAGAAGTTATTTTATCAGTGGGATAGACCAAAATATGGAAATCACATTCAAAGCGAGTGTCCAATTATTCAGGGCTGACTCAAGATCTTGAATCAAGACTCAAAAAACACAATTCAGGCGAAGTTTCTCACACTTCTAAATATCGACCTTGGAGAATTGAAACAGCGATTTCTTTTCGTTATAGGAAAAAAGCAGTGGACTTTGAAAAATATATGAAGTCGCATTCGGGAAGGGTGTTTGCTAGGAAGCGGTTTTGAACGGTAATAGGAATCGACTTAATCTAAGTACTCAACAATATCCATACTTTGGTGAGGTATCCCGATGATTTCAATTTGGTTATCTTTTATTATATAGAAAACTAGGTGCATTCCTTCCGGAAAACAATAATACCCTTCCTTAATATCATCGCGTTGCTTGCCTAGCAATGGGTTATCTACTAGCCAATCAAATCGCTGAATGATGGCTTCAAGATAGGTATTAGCTTGTTCAACACCCCATTGCTCCATGGTATAAAGCCAGATTGATTCAAGATCAGCCTGTGCAAGTGATCTGATCCGGTAGTTGCTAGTCATTTATTATATTTTTTATTTAGTTCAGCAACAAAATTTTTACCATCAAAATTTTCTACCAGAGGGCTATCTTCACCAGCTTTAAGCTTTTCTCTTAATAATTCTAGTTTTGTTTCATCATCTTCTAATTTTCTCAGACCAGCTCGAACCACTTCGCTAACGGAATGAAAGCGTCCGATTTTTATTTTTTCTGCCACAAATTCATCAAAATGATCACCAAGAGTTACTGATGTATTTCTAGCCATAACTTCACCTCATGGTTAAATTGTATTAATTATTAATATAGCACAAAGCCAGAATATCTGACATGGAATATTTACGGGGCTTATTAAAAGGAAAGATCTAACGCCATTTCTCCTACGGCTGGCTTTTTGATAGTAAAAAGAATGCTTTAAGCGAGTAAATTTAGTTATATTTATGTTGATAGTCAATAATAACAAAGAGTTAGGGAGGTCCGACCCTAATAAAACCGTTTAGTAAGCAGTGGAAAACCTAAGAAAGTCGCGATTATTGCAGTAATGAGAAAATTACTCGTTATTTCTTATGGGGTGCTAAAATCTGAGGAAATGTTTGATGTCAATTATCAGCCCACGATTTTATGAGAAAAAAGAGTTAATTTGGGTTGAACTTTAAGACAGTATCTGACCCCCTTGATCCTTATGAAATTTCGCGAGGTTCTAAATAAAATATAGAATCTATATACTAATAAATTTATTGATATTCTAATTGCAGATCATACCAATAGTCAGTAATATCGTAATCACTTATATCTCCACACTCACAGATAGTTAATTAAAAAATTGAGGGAACAATGGCATACATTGATGCGTACACAGCCGCCAAACTAAAAGAAAAGTTAACTTACGAACCTTCGCAATTAGGAAAGTTATATAAGTCAAAAAAAAATGAATATCAATTAAAAAGTGTTGAACATAATTTAGTTGATGATCTACTTCGAGAAGGCTGGGAAGAGTATGGCAAGCCATTAAAAACAAAAACGCGATTAAGAAAAAAGAAAGAGTTTTCAACCAAGTTTGAGGATGACATTTGGTGTCAATTATATGATTTAGACTTTAGACACTTAAATTTTTCAAATGATTTTAAGCTCCCCTTTGGAAAATCTAAGAGTGATAAAAAACAGATAGATGTAGTGGCAATAAATGATGACTCAATATTATTAGTTGAGTGTAAGTCTGCTAAAAAACCAACAAAACCCCCTTCCTATAAATCTGAATTCGAAGGATTACCTCAAAGGCTAAATGGATTTAGAAAGTCATTAGAGCAGATGTTTGGAAAAGGTAAAAAAATAAAATACATATTTGCTACAAGAAATATTAAGCTTGATAGACTCAGTACTGATGTAGAACGCTTAACAAAGACGGGCTCTTTCTTCTACAATGATAATACTTTTGATTATGTAAATAGCCTAATACAAAAGTATAAGAATGTAGCTCATTATCAATTTCATGCACTATTATTTAGGGGGCAAGAAATAAGCAAATCACCGATTGAAGTACCTGCAATTGAAGGAAAGATGGGAGGAAAAACATATTACTTGTTTTCAATAGAGCCACATTTACTTCTAAAAATGGGCTTTATCCTCCATAGAACAAGGGTAAATGATGCGGAAATGCCAACTTACCAAAGGTTATTGGTGCCAAGTAGACTCAAAGGTATTTCTAGATTTGTTCAAGATGGTGGTTATTTTCCAAATTCAATAATAATTAATTTTTCTACTCAAAACCGTAGATTAAATTTTGAAGCTAATTCTCGCGGCAAGGACTCCAACTCAAGATCTGGAGTATTAAAAATACCAAATGCATATGCTATTGCATATATTATTGATGGTCAACATCGTGTATATGGTTATGCATCTACCGATTATAAAGAAACAAATACGATTCCAGTTGTTGCGTTTAAAGATTTAGAATCTACAGAGCAACTCGAAATATTTATGGATATAAACCAAAATCAAAAAGCTGTGAGCCCAACACTAAGAATAACTTTGGAGGAAGATCTTTATTGGAGTTCTGACAGAGTTGATTCACGTATGAAGGCCCTTCGCTCTTCAATAATTCAAGGATTAGGTTCAAGTATTAGCGGTTCACTATTTAATAAAATTTCAATAGGTGAAGATAAAGCTATTTTATCAGCAAATCCATTTGCGAATGCACTATCTAAGTCAGGTTTATTACCTCAAGCTAAAGTAAATAGCTATGTAGGGGATACATCAACTTCGCTTTATAACATCAAAAATCAGAATGTTGATAAAGAGATGTCTAAAACCAGAGACAGTATAATAGCCTTTATAAATTATTGTTATCAGTTTGTTGAAGATAATTTTCCTGAAATTTATAAAAGTGATAAAAATTTCGTAATTTCAAATCGCGGAACATATGCTTTTATTTGTTTAATAGGCAGCATCAATTCCTATGAGTCTCAAATAGGTAATGTTGACCCAAGTACAAAAGCTGATGTTCGCTTTAATAAAATCGAAAAATATTTAAAGGTACTATTTAATGAAATAACACAGCTATCAGAACACGAAAAACAAAAACTGCTTAATATGCTTGGCGCAGGTGCTGATATTGCTTGGTTAAGATCATTTCAATCAATTATTCATAACAAGTTTAAATCATTCGAACCACTTGAACTTATTGATTGGAAAGAAAGACAGAGTAAAGAACTTCAAGAAACAGGAAGAAGATTAGGCACAGAGATAGAAAAAAATATCAAACATCATGTCATAAAAACATTAAAAACTATATTTTGCGACAATTGGGATTTAGAGATTGGAAGTATACAACGAGATTGCGAAAAACGTGCCAAAGAGCAGTCTGAGAAGTTATATAAAGAGGGGTTAGGAAGAAAAGACATACCATGGACTGATCAGTTTTTTATTACAGACTATAAAAAGATAATAGAGAAGTACTGGACAAAAAAACCAGATGGAGATATTGATGATTTTAAGACATTTGAAAAAATATTTTCTATAGATGCTGGATATGGATTTAATAGTAAATCAGAAAAAATTAAGTGGCTCTCATTTTTTAATTCATATCGAAATAATTGGGCACACGAAGGCACAAAAGAGCAAGGTCTCAATATTGAAGAAGTTGAATTTCTTAAATCTATCCATACAGCTCTTGATATATAAAATAATTTTCTCTGAAAAAATCAAGAGGGTCAGAGTAACTTGAGACGATGGCTTTCGATTTTGTATTCTTTCAGATTCTCTTCTTTCAGGGTCGTACCGACCTAACCCCATGAATTTACAGTAGTTTAACCTCAATATCACAGCATTTTTCGATAACTTGCCTTACACAGAATGTACACAGAAAGGGAGTCACCCATTAGAAAGCTTCGGTCAAGAAGATATGTGTGTTCCCTTATGTTTTATATTCATAAAACCAAGTTGTTGATTGATTTTATTTATCTAATCCTCGTTTTCAAATTTATACGCGCCTAAAAA
>Ga0316204_10000503_pt1 | contig 143151 bp, 114 predicted proteins | sample 6monrhotite_MG_2_FD_205661 | JGI IMG/M metagenome (GOLD analysis project Ga0316204, IMG submission 205661) | Microbial mat bacterial communities from mineral coupon in-situ incubated in ocean water Damariscotta River, Maine, United States -... | ecosystem: Environmental > Aquatic > Marine >... | reverse complement strand
TATTCAGACGATTAAAGGGATACAGGAGGATATTCTCTCGATTCGACAAACTTGACCTGGTTTTCAAATTCTTCGTAACATTCGCTTTGATTGCTGATGCTCTGTTTTTATGTTAACACGCCCTAGTTGAATATCTTGGATTATAAAAGTTCAAAATTTCGACCATAGGGTCCACAAGACAAAACGCCTCGCAGATTTTGCGGGGCGTTTTGTCTTGATTATAAGCTAGTTATAGTGGTTCGAGCTTTTTTAATGTTTTAGCGTCAATTGCATTTCGAATCAAGAATATCCACTATATTCTGCTCTACATCAGTCACTTAAACTAGTTCGAATCTCTTTAAGTACTTTTCTATATTCTCGGGCTAACCTGATCCGATCATGCACGTGTGTTGCCCTTCTCCCCAACCCTGTCAGTTTGCCAAAATGCTACTTTGCTTTTAGTTACTTGCATAGCACCACATTCACCATGCATTACTTTTTTTGCTTGACTTGGTTGGTAGAGGTTAATTAATTGGGTATGCTATATGAGTTTTTAGTCCTTTCTCATCTGCTCATATTCAAGATTTAATGTTTCAAAGACCTGCTCTACAGGAATTGCAAATGCAACTCCCTCAACTCCAACCCCAATCAACTTAGTAGTAATAATTCCAATTAGCAACCCATTCTTACTTACCAAGGGACCTCCACTATTCCCAAAATTTACACTTGCGTCCGTCTGTATTAATTTATTCCCATTTTTTCCTTCCCTAAATCCTGATACTATTCCCTTAGATATAGTTTGGGATAAATCTTTTGACGATGGGGTGCCAATAGCATAAATTTCATCTGCTAATTCTATATAATTTGAATCGCTAATGTCAAATGGAGTTAAATTTTCGCCATTAATTTTCAATAATGCCAAGTCATGGGCTTTACTCACCCTAATTACCTGTGCCTTATGTTTAGAAGCATCATTGAGAACTACATTGCAGTTTGAATCATTTTCCAAAACATGGTAATTGGTAACAATATGTCCGGTCTTACTAATAATGAATCCACTACCATGTGACTTTGCACCTAAAATTGTAACGGTAGATTTCACAGCCTCTCGCAAATTAGAAACATTATTTCCAGATTGAGGTATTATCAACTTCTCATTGCTTAATTCATGAGAGACTGCTGAAGTATCGTGTAAGATACTATCAATAGAATTAGAATTAATAAACCTTCTAGTGCAGTCAATCGTTGCATTTCTAAAAGCGGATTCTGTAGCACTGTCAATAGGTATAATTGCATTTCCAAGATTTCCAAAAACGTGATCTCCAGAAATGGCAGAAGAGATATATTGAAGTAAGGTGTCACCATAATAATCCGTCACTTCCCATTTTATTTTTAAATGGACCTTGACCACACCAGTATTCACATTATTAACGCTAGGACATAAGCTAATGCCCATATTGTCAATGGTGGGGTGTAAAAATACATTACCTAAGTAATTATCATCGAATATTCCAGATGCTTCCTCAGAGTAGCCCTTTACAATTAACTCTTGATTTACTATTTTAGATAATTTATTGTTAATTATGTAGTCCTTTAAATTTTCGGATTCGCTTTGATGATATCCGTTTTGCTTATACTGTTTATAATTATAATAAGAGCGAATCTGGAAATTCGTACTATTAAAATTGGGGGTTGTTTTTAAAACAAATCGCCTGGCTGTGGAATCATTCTTTTGGATGACCTTTTCACTTCGGCCTATGGTACGAAGCTTAAATTGATGATTCTTTGCTTTGGGGTGGACTGCATCTACAAAAACTGGGACCAGAAAAAATGCTCCAAATGGTATTAATGAGAAAAATGAAAGATTAGATACGTTGAGAGGGCCAAGGCTATAGTATGCATCATAAAACCCGTCTCTTTTAACGATAACCTGCTTAATTCTGCCATCCCTCTGAACTTTTATGATGTCATTGGGACTCATTTCTCCATTCACATAAATTATAGCTTCTGATTCTTTCTCTACTCTAACCTTTTGATATTTACTATTAAGAATGGTTGCACATCCGCTGTTGAATATCAAACCAGAAATTACCAGAATCAATATCAGATTTTTTTGATATCTAAATTTCATATAATTGAAGTGATTGGACTTATTTTATAATAGTGCAGCTAATATCATTATTTTTAGGATAAAATACTGTCAAATTATAGGTGCTTAATAAATTAAGCCGTTCAACTTTGAAGTCATTCAAATACAACTTCTCCTTTGCTTCTACAACAAGAAGCAAATCCTCCTTCCAAAAAGTTCGAAATTTCGACCAAAGAACCCTATAAATACCATTGAGGCAGGATGCTTTAGCACCTTTTTGATTTGATCATTCTTCTTGTCTTCAACACTATCTGCCATTCTTTCTTGTTTTTCCATCTTCACAAAATTTAAGCATCAATAAATGAAGCTCTTTTATACCAAGGCTCTAAGGCTCATTACTAGTTGAATATCTTGGATTATAAAAGTTCAAAATCGACCATAGGGTCCACAAGACAAAGGCCATTAGCAAATTTGCTAATGGCCTTTGTTGTTTCGAGTTGCGAGCGAAACAGCGATAATTATCGCTGTTTCAGCGAGTGAGGAGGAACTACAAAGAAGAACTTTTCGATAGGAAAGGGCTTTGTCTTGTCTACCCCCCAAAAGGATCATCGACCGGAACTCTGTGGAGGTCGATAATCCAGTATAGCCCACAGAAACAACAAGAGCGTGAGTTCCGATAACGTTCTAAAAAGGAGCTTGTACTCTTGTTATTTCCACTGGTTGCTTGCTCCTCACACTTTGTCCTGACATTTTTGGGACTCTTTTCTATTTTTATCGATTCAGTTTTTAGGCTACCTTAGTATTTATATATTTCACAATCTCCTGCCCATAAACGAACCTCCACTTGGTAGGTGCAATTTGAAAAAATGGAAAAGACCCTTTTCATAATGCAATCATGTTAAAGCAAATTATCTTTTGCTTGCCCCTTGTATTGTGTCATAATGTTAACGCTCAACTCCCCAGTTTGGAGTGGGCAAAATCTATGGGCAACCATGATCAGATCGGGGCGGATTCCTATGGGCATTCTATTGCAGTCGACTCGGATGGAAACGTTTATACCTATGGACTGTTCTCTGGTCCGATGGATTTTGATCCTGGGCCGGGAATTTTCATTCTAAATACGGAACGAACATTTATTCAAAAATTAGATCCATCTGGAAATTTCATTTGGGCGAAGGAGATTCCAGTGTGGTCAGGGCATACAGACAAAACGCTGGCAATCGATGCACAAAACAATTTATATATGACAGGAGGCTTCCAAGGTACCGTGGATGTTGACCTGGGTGCAGACGTTTTCAATTTGACTGAAGTGAATGGGATGGATGTGTTCGTTTTGAAATTAGATTCAGACGGCAATTTCATTTGGGCTAAATCATTTGGAAATACCTCTTGGGACAGAGGTGCCAGCCTTGCAGTAGATGCGAATCAAAATGTGTACACCTGTGGGTTTTATACCAATGAAGTAGATTTTGATCCCGGGCCGGGAGTATTCAATTTAGCAGCAACGAACAGAGGTATGTTTATCCAAAAACTAGATGCCTCCGGCAATTTTCTTTGGGCAAAATCAACGAATATCAACGTTTGGTATTACCCTGGCTATTCCATCGCTTTGGATGACATCGGTAACGTATACACTACGGGAAATTTTCAGCATACAACTGACTTTGACCCCGGGGTTGGAACATTTAATTTAACAGCAGTTGACAGGGAAGACATTTTCATCCAAAAATTAGATACCGATGGCAATTTTATATGGGCCAAAGCCATGGGAGGAGCTCTCAGCGATGTTGGACTATCCATAACAGTAGATGCTAACAGAAATATTTATACAACTGGGTATTTTTATGATACGGCCGATTTCGACCCCGGTAATGGGACGCTCCACTTAGCAAGTAGCAATTTAGGCTCCGCTTTGTATATCCAAAAATTGGATGAATTTGGGGCCTTGAAATGGGCGAAACACCTTGGGGGAGTCAATTTGAATGTCGGGCAATCTATAGCCGTAGATGCTCAGGAAAATGTATATACTACGGGGATGTTCAACGATATTGTAGATTTTGACCCCGGACCCGCCTCCTTCAATTTAACAAGCGTTGGTTACGGTGATATCTTTATTCAAAAGTTAGATAAGCTGGGTGAATTTGTATGGGCACTATCCGCTTCCGGAGACTCCCTTAGGGGTGCTTCAATGGACATCGCTGTAGACGAAAGTGGAGGAATTTATACAACAGGATTTTTTGAAAGTACGACCGATTTCGATCCAGGTCCCGCAATTTTTAATATAAATGCCGAGGAAGAGACGCGCTATATTTATGTTCAAAAACTCAACCAGTGCAAGCCTCATTTATATACACTTGGCAATGATACAGCGCTGTGCGAAGGCCAGTCGTTCGTTTTAGAGGCTACAATTCCCAATGCCACCTACCTGTGGCACGACCATTCAACCGAGCCCACATATCATCCGACAACATCCGGCAGCTATTGGGTAGATGTTGATGTGTATGGATGTACCACGGCAGATACGATCAACGTCCAGTTTAATCTCCCCCCACGGGTCGACCTTGGCAAGGATACGACCTTATGTGAAGGAGAGGTCTTGATTTTAAATGCAAGCAAACCAAACGTCACTTACCAATGGCAAGACAACTCTACAAATCCAACGTTCACTGCAAGCGAGGATGGCATTTATAGCGTAGTGGTTCACAATGCTTGCGGAATAGACTCCGATGAGTTAAGGGTCGAACTAATCGAGTGTGAGTGTTCCTTCTATATTCCCAATTCATTCACCCCCAATGGCGATCGTATAAACGATGAGTTTTCATCCAAATCCAATTGTGATTTTTTGGAATTTAGTATGCTCATCTTCAATCGTTGGGGACAAATTATCTTTGAGACCAATTCTCCTTTGATGTCGTGGGACGGTAAATACAACGGCACCTTGTCTCCGATAGGTATGTATATATATCAGGTTAACTTCAAATTTAAAAATGAGCTTAAGACAGCTCATGGATCCGTTTCTTTAATCCGATAACTTGCTCAACAACTAAATTCGGCTGATTTCGCTTGTTCTGCTAACCGTTGGATGTGCAATTCCGAAAGTGCCTACTAAAGCAAAAACTCCTCCTCCTTCACTCGTTGAACCGACACAACATCCTCCCTCCAAAAAGTTCGAAATTTCGACCATAGGGTCCAAAAATCAGTTTCGAGTGCGAGAGCGCGAAGACTCGGAACTGATTTTCCTCAAAACTCCTACTCACACTCGTTTCTCTTGGTTCTGGTTCTTCAATTTATTCTTGAGAGTATATACTTTTTTGTCAACTTTTTTCTTTTTGACCTAACTGGAACGGAACTCACGATTTCAGCCTCAATGTCAGGACTGGTCTGGCCTTTCTGTTGGTTCGAAATCTTTACTGTTTTACTTATCAATCTTGTATTAAATTTGGATAGTTTTGAACCTGAGTTCGATTGTTAACACAATAACATTCAGTAGCTTATACTGTTGGAGTCAATAAAGACAGGTTACTAAAGGTTGATAAACTTACCTGGCCATTGAATTTCATGTGCAGGCGGGTTTGCTTTTACCACAGTTCGTGGATGTTCATTTTTTTCAGTCGATGCTTCGGCAAATGCTCAGCACGAGAAAAAAAACGAACCAAAAAAATCTTGACGCTCACGCACAGACTGGCTCAAACGCCCACTGGGCCTTTGCCCGGTCTTCCGAGAAAATCTAGTAAAAATAGCGGAACCCTCCCACTAAGGACTCGAGAGAGGTATTCCCTTCGTGGGAGTGACGGCAACCCAACAGCCGGGAGTCCGTGAAATATTAGGGAAGTTTGCCTCTTATTTTCCTGTAAAAAAAAATAAATGACTCAATTGCAGCTTCTTAAGAATCGAACTCAGGTTAATGACAAGTCTGTAACCAATAAACAGGGTGCTTTTCTTTCCCGCAGCCCCAAAAATTGAAGTGACTCAGGCATAAATCCTGGCAAGGACATATGATTTTTTGCTGCAATTGCGTTTTTATAGGGATTGCTGCATTGTCTGATACCATTCATTTGCTGCAATTTTAACCTTCACTGAATGAAACACCAAAACAGGCATACTGCCCGCCTCTTTCGCGCTACTCGCGAGCAGCTTGGAATTTCGCTGCGCGCAATGGCCAGGCAACTCAAAATACCCAACTCCACCGTTAGCCGCATAGAATGTGGCTTGCTCACGCCCAAACTGGCGGTGGTCAACCGGTTGGTGGCCATCAGCCCAGCTAACAACCTGGAAGAACTCTTTGTGATGGCTTACCGCTAAAAACCTGCATGTATGAAGTCGCTGAATGAAATGTCTGAAACACAACTGCAACGGCTAAAGGTGAGGCACCAATTCAAAGCCTTGAAGCTGGAACAATCCATTGCCAAACGCCAGCAGGAGCTGGAACAAAAAGCCATGCGCACTGCGTTGCTCAATGCCGCATACGCGGCCCTGGATCAGCTGATGAACAGTGCGCAGGCCATTTTTGAAGCCCTGCAAGTTGCTGCGGCTGCTCCAACCCTGGTGGCCGAACAACAATTACTCGTAGCCAACTATCAACGACAACGCGCGCAGCTTCCTTCTTACTCCGACCGTGTGCCCAGCTCGGTTGACTTGATACTGCTCCAAACCTCCATCCAGGATTTGGAATTTAACCTGACTCATACTTTGGAGAAAGTAGCGGAGATAAAGATGTTGTTGGAGATGGATTGAAGGGGATCGGCTTCACAGCAAAGAGGTAGATTTGTTCGTGCATTTTCAAGTATGTAAAGCTTGAATGGCGAGTCGTTTCATTAGCAAAGGGTACTGCTAATGCCTAGGCTTGTGGATGTTCATCCCGAATAACTCGGGACGAACCAACCCGCCTGCCCGCTCGAACCGAATCGGGCGAGCCGGACGTACAGGAAAAATCTTGACGCTTCCGCACAGGCTGGCTCAAACGCCCACTGGGCCTTTGCCCGGTCTTCCGAAAAAGTCTAGTGAGTATAGAACCCTCACATCAAGGACTTGAGAGAGGTATTCCCTTCGTGGGAGTGACGGCAACCCGACTGCCGGGAGTCCGTTGAAATATTGAAAAAATTTGCCTCTTCTTTTCCTTTAAAAACAATCAAATGACTCAAGTCCAGCTTCTTAAGAATCGCCATCAGTTTTTTTATGTTGTCGGGGCTGCTTTTACGTCACCGGGTTTGGCTTTTAATGACTCCCACCACGTCTTCGCTCACAATGTTGGCTTTGATGATGCGCTGCCGCACGGGGTTTTCGGGTTGTTGCAACCACTTGTAAAAGGCCAGCATGGTGGCCCGGTCTTTTTTGGAGCCTTTATCACTGATGGTGGTAGGTTGTAGAAATTGCAGCACGTCAATTTTTTTCTCTAGCATGTGCTCAGTAAAATACAACTCAAACACCACCATGTCGATCACCTCTTCGATGGTGATGGCCACGCGCTCGTTGCTGGTGTGGTCCAGCAAATCGTTGTTGGCTGTTTCCCGCAGGTAGAGCACGTAGTTCACCAGGGTTTCTACCTTTTGTTCGATTTCATCGTTCGGTGGAGGAGGCACAGGAAAAGTCAGCAACTTGTACTTCTTCCAACGATTGGTGCCCATGCCGCTGCTGGTGCTTATCTGGTTGAAATACCACTCAGCTGGTTTTGAATTCATAAAGGCCAAGAGGTATTTCAATCGCTGCCCAATCAAGGTAAAAAGTGTCGCCTCTGCCATAATATCCTCAGAGTTATATGAGAATTTTGGACGATCACTCAATTCCCCCCAAACAATTTTTGGTTTGGCGAAATTCCTATAACAATCAGCAGCCCACCTTTGAAGAACATACCATTCATACCGAACTCCTGTTTCGCTTTGGTTGCGAGCACGCAGCTTAGCCTCATGCCCCTTCAAGTGCTCGTAAATAGAAGGAAATTTATTTATCAATTCTGCCTCCGCCTCAACAGAAGCACCAGAAATAGAGGAATCATTTTGCAATGGAAAATGCCATGGAATAAATAATAACCATAAATCCTGTGCAGAAACGGTATAGCGTTGAACATCACGTCCCCGTAATAAAGGTCTTATCCATTCAGAACTGTTTGGTCCCTTTTTGATGATCTTTTCTTTGGCTGTCGAATCCAGAATGAAAGCAGGATTGTAACCTGTGGTTACCCCCCTTTTGATTTCAACTGACCAATACTCATCGGCTAACCTTTTACTTGCCTGTTCCATTTGCAATCTCAAGCGAGAGTCGGCCTCAGTCCCAATGGTCCAGCCATCGGCATTTAATTCGGTCAGTTGCTGCCAGTGTGGCTGCAGGGCCGTGCTTAATGCCAAATCAGCATCGTAATCTGCTGGCAGGGTAACGGCTTGCAGTTGGCCATCCCAGGGGGCTTTTTGCACCAAAATGATGTTGGTTTCCACAATGGCGGTTTCAAACATCTGGGTATCTTCCAGGTTCACGAGTTTCAGTGGGTTGGCGGCTTTGGTGAAGAAGTCGCGCAGGGCGCTGCCATATTTGGTGCGCAGCCAACTGTTGCTGGTGATGTAGCACAGCACCCCATTTTCCTTTAACAGACGGGCCACGCCCATCTCGTAAAACAAGCAATAGAGGTCGGTACTTTTGCTAAAGGTGGTGAAGCCTCCTTTTCCCAACTCAGTTTTGAGTTGCTCTTCCATCTTTTGTATTTGTACATAAGGTGGGTTGCCAATCACAATGTCAAAACCGGGTTCTTCTGTTGCAACTTCGGGGTTGGTGATGTAGGCAAAGTCAATTTGCCAATCGAAAAAATGCAGGGGCTTTTTGGGATCTGCTTCCAGGGCATCGAGCCGGGCAATCAGTTCGTCAAATTCTGCCAGGCGAATTTCGTTGGAGGTTTTGGCCAGTGCATTTTTTCCATAGTCGGTTTCCGGCTCAAACACCATGCTTTCCTGAAAGTCGTTTTTGTGGGCAAACTCAAACCGGTTGAGTTTTACCTGCGCAGCAACAATCTCGATCTTCAGTTGCCGTATCTCCAGCTGCATTTTGTGCTTGTCTCCGTGGTAATCAAAATACTGCAACTGCTTCCGGTACAGCTTTTCCAGCTTGCGGTTGAGGTTGAACTGCAGGTTTTGTGCCTTCAGCGTAGTTTCATTCAGGGTATCGCCCTCAAGCTTCACCTGCCAGTCGAGTTGCAGGGGCTGGCCGTTGAAACGGGTAATGAGCGAGTCGCCCGTTACGATTTTGTAGTCGAGGTTGGGGAGTTCGCGCGGTTCGTCTTCGTCTACCACAAGGGCCAGCCAAAAACGCAATTGCGCAATGTCTACCGCTCCACTTTCGATGTCTACGCCAAAAATGCTGCGCTCGATCACCTGCTTTTTCACTTCGGCTGCTTCAAACTCTGCGTTAGGCTGAACGATTTGGTGCAACGCATGCCGGACATGAAAAATCTCGTGCAACAATCCCATCGGAAAAGCCCCGGAACCAATGGCCGGGTCGCAGATTTTTACATTCTCCAGCAATTTATCCAACTGTTGGGCATCCTTTTTTGCGAGGCCGGGGGCTTCGTGATCTTCAATGAGCTGCCGCAACACCTCCTCTTCCAATTGTGGTGCCTTTGTCCGGAGGTACTCGAACAGGCTTTCGCGGCTCATGTAGTGCACAATTTGCTTGGGAGTGTAGAAGATCCCCATTTTTTTGTTACGGTGCTCTTCTAGCAGCGATTCAAAAATGCGCCCCAACATTTCGGGGTCTACCGCCACTGTGTGATCTTCAGGGCTGTCTTCGTATACCGTAAAATTGTATTGCCCAAAAAAAGCAAACAGGTTTTCAAACAACCGGGCCGGAAAGTTGATGGTGTCCGTGTGCAAATCATCGTTTTCAAACAACCCTCCATTCAGGTAAGGTATCTGAATGCTTTGGCCATAAGCAGCAGTGATCTCCTGTTTGGCCAGGTAGTCTTTTCGACCACTGTTGAGGGTATCAAAAAAGAGCTCCACAAGAATTTGGCTGTAAAACAACTCCTTGTTGGTGGTACGCTGAAACAGGTTTTGTAGAAAATGCAAGTCCCCTTCGCCCCATTTTTTCCCTTCGGGCACGCCCAGCCAGCCTTTCTTCTGCAAAAAGTAGAGAAAGACAATACGACCCAGCAGCTTTTTGGCAAAATCGCGGATGACTTTGCTGTTGGCTTTGAAAATGGTGGTGCGGTAGCCCTGCGTATCTAACAGGTGGGCCACAAACTGCTCGTAATGTTCTTTGTAGCCTTTGAAAAACTCTCGGGTGAGTTTTTCCACGTTAAAAGCCTCTTCAAAAGCTTCCAGAGTCGGTTGCTTAAACAGGGTTTCCTCTGCCAGGTTTTTGAGGTGCGCAAACCGTTGAGCTGCGGTGAGAGCACTTTCCCCTTTGCCCAGCAGGTAGGTAAACCGTTTGGGTGCAGTTTGCACCGCTTCGAGCTGGCCTTGTTCGTTTTTTGTCAGCTTTTGCGCCACATAGCTCAACCGCCACTTGTCGCCCTGGATAAATACCACCAAGGCTCCGGGCATCTGCTGCATGATGTGTTTGAGCAATTGACGCAACCCAACCCGGTTGCGCTCAATTTTGACTTGTGGTTCCAACTGCACTTCAAACAACCCAATGCGCAGGCCGCCTTCCAGTTCGATGCTGCCCAGCTCAAAAGCCAACGTGGCGAGTTCCGATTGGGGAAGCTCCACCTCGTGTGGATCGGAAAGGTAGTTGCCAGCGGGAAAAAGATCGTGCAACAGCACCTGCCAGTTGCGCCTGTCGTAAGACGCTTCCAATACTTTGCGAATGTCTTCTACGGGCAGGCTCATGCAACAAACGTTTCTGAAATAATGATTTCCGGTTCAAAAGAGGCAGGCGTAACGGCCTGTGTTTCCGTTGCTTCAGTCACACTGCTGCCGTAGCGGGCTGCGAGTTGAAAAATGCGTTGTTCAATTTTAGCTACGTCCTTCGTTTTTCGAAACAAATTGTACAGGTTTTTCGACAGGTTCACATAGGTTCCTTCTTCCAACAGGGGGCGTATTTGGCGGTAAGCTTCTTCCAGTTCGCCACTCATCAGTCCGCTGGAGTATAAGTCGTCCAGGTTTTTTAGAGCGGTGCGCGTGCGGGCATCTGATTTTCCACCGGCCAGCAACCCGTTTTTGGCTTGCGATCGGCTGTCGATTTCGAATTGTGTCGCTGCTTTGCTGATTTGCACGTAATGGTTGTCGGGCAAGGGTCGCACCGCCTGCTCTTCTACCTTCGCTTTAAAAATGGAGGCCGCCTCTTCAAAAGTAAGCGTTTGTGCTTTACCCGATTCGTCTACGAAATAGATTTCCTTTTTCCAGTCATTTTTCAAAAAGGCGATGCTGCTGGTAGTTTGATGGTCCACGTTTTGTGGGGCTCGGGCCGTGCGGGCCTTTACGGGAAGGCGCTGAATGCGGTTAAATTCCTTGCGGTGTTGCTCTCGGAACCTGCGCACTTCTTCGAGGTATTCGAGGCGCACATCCCGCTCTTCGGGGCGCTCTTCAAAAAGGCCAAACTGATCTACAATCTCCTGGAGGGTATAGATTTGGTTGTCTTCGCCATAGGCCGTGTGAAAGCCTTGCAGCTTCATCAGGCTTTTTTTGTACAGCCTGATTTGTGCGTCTCCTTGTGCAGAAGCGTAATAGTTGTAGTTGTAAATCTGACCGGCTTTGGAGCCAATGCGGTTTACCCGGCCAAGGCGTTGGATAAGCCGGGTCGGATTCCACGGGGTATCGTAATTCACGATGATGTTGGCGCGGTGCAGGTTCACTCCCTCGGCCAGCACTTCGGTGGTGATGAGAATGTTGTGATCGTTTTGTTGCTGCTTCTCGTAGAGTGCGTCAAAGTTGGCGAGAATGGTCTCGAAAATATCGGCCCGGTTGTCGGAACTGACCTTCAACAGGCCTTTGTAACCGGCTTTGGTCAATGCTTCAAACAGGTAGGTGCTGGTGTCTTTGGATTCGGTGAAGATGACCAGCTTTCCGGATGGGTTGCGATCGGGCTGAAACAACTCGTTTTTGAGCTGGTCGAGAAACACGTTTAGTTTGGGATCATCATCCACGGTGACCCAATCGCGGACGAGGCTCTTCAAGCTTGCCAAATCCTGCTTCAGGCCTTCCAGCATCCGGGGTTGAAAATCGCTGGCTTTGTGCACCCTGTTTCCTGGTTTGTCATCGCTTATTTCGAGAATCCGCAATTCTATCTCTTCGTCACTCAGTCCTTTATCATAAAGGCGGTTGATGTCTAAATCGGGCGCAATAAACACCTTGTCGTTTTCAAACATTTGTATCATCCGTGCCGTGGAGGTGGCCATTCGGCCCAATGATACTTTAAATGCGTGAAAGCTGCTTTCCAGGCGCTTTACCAGCTGCGTGCGCATGATTTGTGCGAGGGCATTGCTGATGAGGGCTGCTTCTTCGTAGAGGCCATCATTGGCTTCATCGGTCAGCAATTCGATGGCCCGGTACCGGAAGTACCCCATTTTGTCTTCCTCCACGATGGTGTCGATGGTGCGGTAAAACAATTCGTTCAGCGCAGTATCGAGTTGGTATTCTTTGGCAAAGGGGCGGTGTACTTCGGGAAATACAATGCCTTGCGTTTCGAGGTCGGTTCTGTACCGATCGTTGGTTTTTAAGTCAATTCGGGTTCTTCGGATAGTGATGGGTTTCACCACCTCTTCCCGAATGTCGTTATACAATTCGCGAAGTGCTTCCAGATCCAACGGTTCTTCTCGTTTGAGCCGTTTGTATTGCTCAATCTTTTTTCCAAAAAACGACTGGAGGTTGCCCACGGGGAGCGAACTTTTGCGGCTGTCCTGAAACAACTGCAGGAGGTAGTAGATGTCCTCGGGTCGGTTGTTGAGTGGCGTGGCCGAAATGAGCACGACTTTCTTTTTTGCTCCTTCGATGGCTCCGTTTACTCCCCGCCCGGCTTTGCAAATAAGTTGCAGATTTTCATAGGCCTGGGAGGTATGGTTTCTAAAACGGTGCGCCTCGTCCACCAGCACCAGATCGTATTCTTCTTTTCTCCAATAATCTTCGGTGTGCTCGTCCACAATTTTTGCCAGCGAACCGCTGCGGACAAAGTCGCAGTAACGATCAATGCCAAACAGGCGGAAGGTGCGCTTCCAGTTTTTTTCCAGGGCTGGCGGATACACCACCAAAATTTTTGTTTCGCTCGTGCGGTTGGCAATGATGAACCGTTTGGCGAGCAGGGCGGCCACCACAGTTTTTCCAGTTCCGACCACATCGGCCAAAAAGAAACCGTTGTGTTCCAACAACATTTCAAAACCCAGGTTGACAGCATCTACCTGGTAGGACAGTTTTTTGAAAGCATTGGGCATGTCTCCTATGGAGCTGGGATCGTATTGTATGCCTTTTCCGAAATACTCAATCAGAAATTTGATGTAAATCTCATAGGGGGTAAACTGTTGATCGAGGTGGGTGTTTTTGGTCATCTGCCGCGCATCAACGGGCAGGATGGGGGTGGAATCTTTCCAGAGCAGGTCGAATTCGTCTTTGGCAAACTTCACATCGTCATAGCCATTGAGTTCGATGTTTAACTCGTAATTCGTTCTCGACTGGTCTGTTCCCAATCCGGCATTGGTGAGGTTAGACGACCCCATGATGACGCGCTGGCTGGTGTGCTCGTTGAACTGCTCCTGAAGAAAAATGTAAAACTTGGCGTGCAGCCTTTTGCTGTTGTGGGCCCTTACCTCAATTTTACCGTCTACGATGTCTTGCATAAAAAGCAGGATGCTCTCTTCCACTTCTCTCGCGTAACGTGCTTCTTCAATGTCCTGGCGCATCCAGGCTAAAAATTCTTCCCTGGTTTTTTCGGGGTTCTCAATAAACAGGGAACCGCGCTGCTGTGCTTCCGCTACAATAGCGTCTACGTTGATGCCTACCAGAATCTGAACCTGGGAAATTTTCTTCAAATGCTCCTGAATCTGAAAGTAGCCAGACGACCGAAAATACCCGACCACGGCATGAAAGGCATGCAAGCCCTGCATGTGCTCCATCACTCCTACAAACTTGTTGAAGAGGGTGTTGTTGTTTCGGTTGGTGAAGAAATTAGTCGGCATCAGGCGGGCACAAATTTGGACAAAAGCAACGGCTTTTTACTGCATTTTTCTGTGAGTGAAAATATAAATTTTTGAGTTCTCAAACTATGGAAAAATTGATTTCACCCGAAAAACGATTGGAAGAAAACCGGTGGTATTCGTTGCTACTGTTTTCTTGTGCTCAACGGTCCGTTTGCCCTATTTTTTTTTCAATAAATTGCGCTGTAATTGGCAAATTCAATGAATGGAGACCTCTTGATAAATTTCTCCAAAATCAGTTTAGTCATTTTTCGACTAAAGCAGCAAACATCGGGGATCATTTCTGCCCAGGACGAATTACCGTCACGACCCCCGTTTCTTCCTTATCTTCACAAGTGCCGTCATCGTAACGTATGATGTACTGATATACTTCGATAGGAACATCTTCTATTCCCTCTTTGCCAATAGGCAAAAGGCTTTTCTCAGCAGATGTTTTTCCGTCCCATCTTTCTTCCCATTTTTTAGAATGAAAGATCAGCTCCCCCCAACGGTTATATAAAATACTACTTCTGACTATTTTCCGAAAGGGGATCAAGATTTTCCGAAGGGGCTGTTGAAGCTTTCTGCAAAATGTTTAGCCGAATTCCGCCCTCCCTATCCACAAAAAAAATTATACTTTTAGGGAAACCCTTGAAATTATGACCCCTGAAACTTCCTCCACCACGGGACACAAATGTCCTTATTGTGATGCTCAAAACATTGATACGGTTGCCACTACGCCTTATGTGCGTGGGTTTCTGTTGGCCTATCAAATCGGCAGTAAAACTTACCTGGGATGTGTGTCCTGTGTGCGTAAAAAAGTATTGGGCGAAGCTGGCTTGTCTTCGTTGATCGGATGGTTTAGCCTCACCGCTGTCATCATCAATCCAATTTTGATTTTGTACAATCTGGGCCAGACTGCATTCATCGGTCCCAAGGTGGACAAGGTGAAACGACAGTTGAAGGAAATGGGCATTCCGGAAGAAGCCTCCAATGTCGATATTGTCTCCATCGGTTACTCCCTGGCAGCTTGCATGATTGCTGCGGATGGAAAAATCGAAGCAGAGGAACTGGCCATCGCAGAACAGATCGGTGCCAAAATTTTCGATGATTTCAACACCAATGATTTCCGGATGATCGTTAAAAACCACAAACAACTCCCTGAAATCAGTGACCTGGCATCGCTGCTCAAAAAAACGTTGACGGACGATGCGAAAGCTTTGGTTTATGACTACCTGCATGCCATCGCCAACGCAGATGGTGATTTTGCAAAAGAAGAAAAGGTGATGTTGGATCAAGTGGCCAAAAACATGGAGTATGCTCCGGCTGCTGTGGCAGCCAATTGATGGTTTGCTCGCCTGGCCTGATTCCTGAAATTAATTAGAGAATTATGGTCTTTTGATATTGAGTTGAGTTGCACCGGACGCTGGTGCAACTATAAGAAGGCTGTGCTATTTATGCATGCGTAATTTCAATGCCGTCCTTAATTCCTCAACTTTATTTTCTGAAAAATCGTACACCCGCGATCCCCCTTTCTTTTTATCGGTATCTCTCATTTTCGAGCCCTGAATTTTGATTCTGCCCTCCTCGGTCTTTGAGGTTATCTGCTCCCAGGAATTGATGTACAAGCCTGCTGGTAAAAAATTCTCGTCTAAATCCACCAAATACAAATAGTCAAATGATGACACTCCCTCATTGCTTATCAGCCTGAGTGGCGCTATGGTTCGGGTTTTAGAATGTGCCGAGACGCCCTTGACTTGAATCCTTATTTCCTGGTCTGATTCACCCGTGTAACAAATGTCAAAAGGTGATCCAGCGCAGGCATATTTTGCCTTTTCCTTTGCCTTATTAAAAGTGGCATCTATGTAGCATTTTGCATAATATTCCGCGATGACACCAGTCTTTTGATCGCCTCCGGTTAGTATTGAATCACAACCTTTTTGATGCTTTTCAAAAGTCTTGTACACTTCTGCATACTTCTCAATAAGTGCTCTTATTTCAGTGTTCATTGCATGTTGCTTTTATCCTATTCATGACACCTTTCCGGTACGTTTGATTTGTACCTATGCCCATCCCCTTTTTCAGGTAATTCCGACATCCTTTGCCGGATGGATTAGAAATCAATTTATACCGCCCCATCCCCCCGCTCCGTTTCCTTTCGTTGGTAGGTGGAAGCATATTCAAGCAACCCCTTCAACCGCTCTTCTGCCCTTTCGAGGTTGGCTCGGGTAGTGTCCATCAGGGATTTAATGACGTGTACTGCCTCTTTTATCCGTAGGTTCTTGTCACGTATCTTCCGCAGTAAAAAGGATATTGTTGCCGTCAGAATTGTTAAACAAACGGTAACTACTTTAAATACAAACATCCCTCTTGAAATGGAAGCAATGTCTTCCACAATCAATTGATCAACTTCCTTAGTAAGTAGTGTAATTACAAATGGTTCGAGGAACTGGAACAAGAAGAATGCAACAACGCCAATGAACGTAAACAATGCAAAAATCAGCTGCAATACGCGCAGCAGACCAGAACGGACCAACTTGACCACCCTATCCCCTCGCAGTGCGTAATAAACCTCGGTCAATTGATTGTGTTCTTCCCGCAGCCTGTCAACTTCGGCCTTATATTCGATTTCCATTTCGTGGTTTATTCCAGTCATATTTTTTCGTATCAATGGTTCAAAAGATAAAATTGTAACACACCGATGACTTTTGGTAGCGTATTTCTACGGTAATTTTGCACCTATGAAGGATTCTGCAATTGTCTGGAATTGGCAAATAAAGTTGCCCAAATCAAAGATTTATTCAAGTTTTGGTGTAATTGTATTGGGCAAGATCAAAACTTGCTTTTATTTTTGGTGGGGGTTTACCTGCCTCCACAACCGGTTTTCACGTTTTACCGAGAATAACCAACAAACCAGATGAAGTTTCACCACTGCATACTAATGCTTTTATGCGTTTTGTTCGGTGCCACGGGCTGTGGCATCTATTATTCTGACTATTCCGACAAATTAATTCCGGGTGAGGTGGTTGGGCAAACTTACAGCAATGCCTATTTTTCTGCGACCATTCCTGAAGGTTGGATGCCGATGGACGGGGAGAAAAAAGACAACATTGCGATTTTTCGTGAGGACAATATTTTTTCCTTCGCCTCCTCCATTATTGTTTTAGCCGAGGACTCGTTGGAGTATCTCGACCAATTCGAAATCAGCAACTTGCAACAATTGTGTGATTACAACATCAACCATTTTGCCAACCAGGAGGGAATTACCATCATAAATCACTCGTCCTTTTATGTCGACCACCGAAAAGTGTTCGCGTGGGAAATGATCAACTCGGACGAAGGGGGCGTTCAATGCCTCTACAATTTCAGCGTGAAGGGGTATTACATCTGTGTTATTACCACCGAGAAACTGGATCAGTTTAGTGCAGGATTGAAGGCATTTGTTCCATCCATCCAATTCAAATAACATCCCATGCAACCCAACCAACTCATCTACGACTTCCTTCAAGCCCTGGTCAGAAACAACCGCAAGGAGTGGATGGATGCCAACCGCAATTGGTATTTCGAGGCGCGGGGTGCGGTCACCGAGTTTTTCGATCCAATTTTGTTGGAGTTAAAAAGTATCGACCCGCGCATTGTCCAGCAATCGGCAAAGGAGGGCCTGAACCGTATCAACAACAACCTGATGTTTCATCCCGACCGGCCAGTGTACAAAAATCATTTTGGCATCGGGTTTGGCTTTGGCAAAGGACTGGCTGATTTTTATGTGGAGTTAGGGGTAGAAAAAGACATGATTGCTGGCGGACTCTGGCATCCTGCTTCGGCCGACTTAAAGAAGGTGCGTTCTGAAATTGCCTACGAAGGAGTAGCACTGCACAAGATACTCAGCAACAAAGCTTTTCAAAAACAGTTTGAACTGTACACGGAAGACCGACTGAAAACTACGCCCAAAGGATATGCAAAAGACCATGAATTCATCGAACTGCTGCGGCTAAAAAGCATTGCGGCTTTTGAAGAGGTCAATCATGATTTCTCGCTCCACCACAACTTTGCGGCCAAAGTGGTTGCCTCCTATAAAGCGTTGCAGCCCCTACTCGATTTCATCAATCGCGGGTTGCGGGATTGATAGATAGACTGTCTTCCTTAGAAAATTTTTATTGACTATCTTATCGAAGATTGCTCTGGCTTCTTTTCGTGCCTGTACCCAACGATTGACTCTAATAAAACGTGTTTCCCATTGACCCTACTGATCGTTACCCTATGAAAAAACTCTTACTCTCGTTGACGTTATTGCTTGCAGTGGCCTTGACCACCTCAGCTCAAATTACTTACACACCAGCACAACCCTGCGCTGGAGACATCATTTCCTTTTCCCACAATTTCTCTATTCCGTCAGGGGCCAGTTGTTTCTGGAATTTTTCAGATGGCTCAACAGGATCTCCTTGCCAAACTGATTTTTATACCTCCCCAGTTTGGGCTAACAATACCCTCATAGCCTGGTTAACTATAGCTGATTCTTCAGGAGTTCTTTTTCAAGACACTGCAACAATATTAATTCAGAGCAATTGTTGCACCAAAAGTCTAATTTCCGGCAAAGTATTTTACGACCAAAACAACAATGGCATCGAAGATCTTGGCGAGCCTCCTTATGCAGGAAAATCCATTCAGATTAGCCCAGCGGGTTATCTTTTAACACCTGACAACAATGGGAATTTTCAAGTTTGTGTAGCGGATTCTGGTGTTCAAACGGTCAGCATGCTTCTCGATACGCTTTGGACGCAGACATTTCCTAACAGTCCTGTTTCTTACACGGTCAACTTAACGGGAAATGGAGATACCCTTTTAAACAACGACTTCGGTGCTTATTGCCCCCCTGGTACCCAAAACTTATTATTGTCATTGGGAGGTAGTGTGGTTCGTTCGGGTTTTTCGACTTTCATTGCTGTTCTTTTCAAAAATGCTGGCGCATCGACTGTCTCTGGAACGATTCCCATTATTCATTCTCCTTTTCTCACATCCAATTCAAACGGTCCTGCTTTTACTAGTAGTGGCGACACCCTAACTTATGCATTCAACAACTTACTTCCAGGAGAATCCCGTTGGCAATATTTTTCATTTAACGCTAGTAGCAATGTTGCCTTAGGTACTACATATACTTATACCGGTTCAATTCTTCCATTATCGGGTGACGTTTCCCCATCAGATAATACAGATAGTATTAACGGTATTGTTATTGGTTCCTACGATCCCAACGACAAGCAGATTATACCAGGTGGAGATGGCCCCATGGGATTAATGCCGCCTACGGACCAATTGACTTACCGTGTTCGGTTTCAAAATACCGGTACTTTTTATGCGGAAAATGTCCGCATCGAAGACACACTGGATGCCAACCTGGATCCGGCCAGCATCCAGGTTACATCAGCCAGCCATCCGTATTACTACCGAGTTGATGGCAATGCATTTACAATGTACTTTGATAGTATTATCTTGTTGGACAGCAATACCAACGAGCCGCTGAGTCACGGTTTTTTCACCTTTACCGCTGATGTGATTGATGGTCCGAACCTGCCTCTTGGTACGACCATACCCAATACGGCCCATATCTATTTCGACTTTAACGAAGCCATCGTCACCAATACCGCCATGGCCACCTGGGACATTCCTGCGTCTGTGCAAACGACCTTGCCACTGGATGATGCGCTTTCGCTCTACCCTAATCCAAGCTCCGGGCTCTTCACGCTTCGGTTTGAAGATGCTGAAATGAAAGACCTTACGGTAGAAATTTTCGATGCCATGGGCCGACAGGTTTATCGGGCAAAATGGGATCAATTACCGGATAAAGAATTGCAGTTATCTGCAAACGCTCTGGGCCTCTACAATGGCATCTATCATTTGCGGGTGGCTTCGACTCAAGGTAAATTCACCAGAAAATTGGTGGTTCGGAAATAGTAGAAAGCCCTGTTTGATTACCATTGATAAGTCAAAGATTACAACTTTAAAAAAATGCTATATTTGTTCGCAGGAATAGCCAGCCTCCCATGAAACCCTTGGCATTTCTTGTCCGCACATGCAGCAAAAAACATCTTTCTCTCCTGAAATAATTTCAAGAGTATTGAAATCCGTATTTGGTAAATCAACCACTTATCTACTAAGATTATCAACAGCCTTGATCTTGATTTGTGCAACACTACTTGTTGTATCATGTAGAAAAAAGATCATTGAAGTTATTCCGGTAATCGAAGTGCAAAGTGATATGTCTATTCCTGGTGCCGGAGACATCAAATATTTTTCATTTCCATCTGAAGAGGTGGGTTATGCCGCTTCAGACACTAGTTTCATCTACAAAACTACTGACGGGGGAGTTAACTGGGATACTTTACACACTCCAAATGGGGGTATTTGCGGAGGAATTGAATTCTTTGATGAATTGACGGGTATATGCTATTTTAGCCTTGGAGTCTACCGAACTGACGATGGAGGACAAACCTGGGGCCCAGGATTAAGGGCGGACTTCGTTGGCAAAACAGAAGATGGGTTAGCTGTTATTGGTAGTTGCGATTTTTCATGGTGCAACGCACAGATCTCGTTGGATAGTGGAAAGACTTACTACGGACTGGGCAGAGCAAAAATTGACGGTGATTTTCACGCTGCCCGAGTGGTGGATGGAAAGGTTTTCTTCATCGGAGAGCGGGCTTCCGATGATGACATAGTTTATGGTATGGACCTGACAACTAGAGAACTCTTATCGGTACGTTTTGCCAACATCACATTTGGAAACGATATAAACGACTTGTACCTGAATAGCGGCTATACCGTAATTGCAGCAGACGAGGGAAATCTCATAGAAAGTGAAGGGCCGGGATCATATTCCGGCAAAGTGAATTACAGTCACATCTATCCTTTCTATTCTGTAGATGGTTTTGGCGAATTGTCAGTAGCGGTCGGTGAAAAAACCATTTACTCCAACCTGGATTTTGGCAGTATCGACCGGTGGAACGAAGTTTTTGACACGGATCTTAATGGGTTTTCTCACACCTTTTACCGTATCCGTTTTTTTAATGCAAATACATTCATCGTCTCAGGCAGTAACGGACTAATCTGGAAAGCACAGATATGAAAAAGATTGCACTTTTAATTGTTCTGTTGCAAGTATCTTGGCTCACTTCTCTGCAAGCTCAAGAAAAAGACCGATTTGGATTTATTATGGATCTTTCTGGGAGCATAATGGTGGTTCCAATTAGTGGAATTTTTGAAATCTCAGAAAGTGACCTTACCGAACTTAACAGTCGCCTTGTCCCCGTATCTCCAGTTTATCGAAGGATAGACACAACTGGGTGGGCAACTAAATGGACAGTGCATGCCGGAATGAACTTACCACTGATTAGACAAAAAACCTGGAGCGCGGGCTTGCAAATAAATGCAGGTTTCGGCTACCAACAAGGCATTATCGCCTTGAAAGGCATTTCGGATATTGCTTTGAATTTTCCTTCCTATGTATATTACCGGAATTACAGCAGTAATTTTGACTTTTCCATTCTCGCTGGATACCAATATACTTATTCCCCGATTTCTTACAACTTGATGATGGGTGCCTTTGACATTAATGTGGAAGAAGATTTGAGTGTACGTTTTTTCGGATCTGTTCGAAGAGATAAATTTTACTCCTACCTAACCAACGGCACCTACGAGCCAGCAATTACGATTGGAGAATATGGCATGGCCCTCATTGGTAGATTCTAGTTTTGCTTCAAATAGGGATCTGCGGTGTAAATTACCCATAAAAGGCCTCAAATACCTTGATGATTCGGTTGTGATCATCAACTCCTGACTTTTCGCGCATGCTGTGCATAGAGCGCATAGCATGCGCGAGTATCAGGTATTGGCTACCGCTTTATCTGGCCATGGTTGCCACTAACTGAAACCATCGGGTGGTTCAATAAAAAAACAGATAAATTGGTGGAGTGTAATCCTGCTAAACAACGCTTGCGTATACTTGCGTTTAGGAACTGCAAAGAGCCCGCATGCCACAATTCAACTTCATCTCCCGCTTATTTCGTTCAGACCCAGTTATTGTGGTGCCGTTTGGCGGCTATGCCAGCGACACCAAAATACACCTGAAGGCCCGTGTGCTGGAAGACGAGGCCATCAAAACTGCTGAAGACGATTCTTTTCTAAAGAATTTATGGAACTCGTACAAGCGGCTCGAATCGGACGAAATAGCCCATGCCGAAACACGGGTTACCTGGGGTGATAACACACAAATATGCATTTCCGACAAGGAGGGCTACATCACGCTGGACACCGACCTAAACATGGAGTTCGACCATGAGCAAACATTGTGGCTGCCCATTTCATTCGAACTTTTGGGCACAAAAAGCGGCAACTATAAAATCACCACCACTGCGATGAAACCATCGTCCACAGCGGACTTTGGCATCATCAGTGACATTGATGACACCATCCTTGAAACCGGAGTGGCCAGCACCTTAAAGTGGCGGTTACTGGTCAACTCCCTGATGAAGCACAGCAACAAACGCATCCCTTTGGCTGGTGCACAGGAGTTTTACCACCTCTTGCATCAAGGCCAATCGGGAAAAAACACCAACCCCATCTTTTACTTGTCCAACAGTCCCTGGAATCTCTACGATTACCTCCAATCATTTTTGACCACCTTCCAGTTTCCTCCTGGGACTTTGCTCTTGCGCGACATGGGTTTGGAACACGCGCGCAAATCTTCTTTTCTGGAGGGGAATAAGTACAAAAAAGCGCGGCACATTCTGCAAACCTATCCCGACTTGCCCTTTGTGTTGTTGGGAGATGCAGGAGAAACCGACACCGACATTTACCTCCAAATAGCGCAGGAATTTCCAGAACGTGTCAAAGCCATTTACATCAGAACAGTTAGCAAGGACAAAAAAGTCGCGCGGGTACAGAAAATAATTGAAAGCCAAACGGACATTCAAATCGTTCTGACACCTTCCACTGAAGTTGCCATAAAACATGCTACAGCACAAGGTTTTATAGTTCCTCCTGCCGCTGGCAAATCGGAAGATTTATAGTGTCTATTGTCGAAGTTTAAGAAACTACACTTTCACCCCATCATCATGCATAAAACGCATCAAACACCCGGATGATTCGATCGTGATCATCGACTCCGGCCATTTCGCGAATGCTGTGCATGGAGAGCATGGCATTGCCTACATCAACAGTGGGTATGCCGAGTTGAGCTGCGGTCATGGGTCCGATGGTGGAGCCGCACCCCATGTCGTTGCGGGTATGAAAATCCTGAAATGGTACGTTGGCAGCGGCACACCATTGCTTGAATTTGGCAATGGAAAAACCGTCTGATGCATAGCGCATGTTGGCGTTGCTTTTAATCACTGGTCCCAAACCAATCTTGGGTTTGTGGTTGGCATCGTGCTTGCCAATGTAGCCGGGATGCACAGCATGTGCCATGTCTGCTGAGATGAAGAAAGAGTTGGCAATGGTTCGGAAATACTGGTCTTGTTCAGTGGAGTAAGTGGCCACAATTCTTTTCAGGACGGCTTCCATAAAATTAGAGCCGGCACCATTTTGAGAAGTGGAGCCAATTTCTTCGTGCTGAAAATAAGCCGCTATTTGAAAATGATCATCTGACGAATTCGCCTTCACCAGGGATTCATAAGAAGCATGAACGCAGGCCAAATTGTCCAATCTTGGCGCGTAGATAAATTCTTCGTTGACGCCTCCAAAGCTGCAAGGTTCTGCATCAAACAAAAACAAATCCCAGCTCATGATTTTACCGGGTGTTTTTAATTCCGTTTTAATCCAGGCCTCAAAATCAAACTCGGCTCCCAGTCCCATTACGGGCAACATCTGCTCTTGTGGGTTCACTTTAAACCCTTGGTTGTTCACCTCGCGATCCAAATGAATGGCCAGCCTTGGAATGCGCAATTTCGATTTGAGTTGCACCAATTCACTGGACAACGTCCCATCAGCTCCTTCCACAAATACCCGACCGCCCAGCAACAAATCTTTGTCGAACCAGCTGGTTAACAGCACGCCTCCATAGATCTCGATGTTCAACAACTGGTAACTTTCCTTTAGGGAGACCGCGTTGCTTTTGACTTTCAGACAAGGTGAGTCGGTGTGCGCTCCGATGATTTTGAAGGTACTGCTCCCACTCCATTGCTTCGGAGTGTGAAAAATGACCATGGCTGCATCCGCCCGGGTCACATAATATTTTGACTCAGGTGCCAATTCCCAGGAACCATCCTCTGTCAACTCCGTGTAACCTTCCGGTGCAAGTCTGTCTTTTAATGTTTGTACGGCATGAAAAGCAGTTGGACTTTGATCGATGAATTGCAGCAAACTCTGAACGTAGGATGGCATAGGCGAATAAGAAAGTGGGTGATTAAAGATTGATTGCTAAGTTAGGAAACCGGACTTAAAAAGTGGGCGTTAAATCAAGTTTACAGAAACGCTCTCCTCTGCTGAGAAGTTTCTCAACTCTATGAATGTATTTCCCCTATACCTAGGCTTACATTCCCGGCCATTTTGTACCTTTCAAAGAATCACACAAAGCACCTATAAAAATCCCCAATTATGAGTCAAAAAAAACATGCGACCACCGCTCCACCAGTCATCAGCAATACGCCTGACCTTCCAAAAATTAATTGGGGAAAAATTGGTGCACAGGCCCCCACCGTCATCGGCTCCTCAAAGAATTTCCTTGAAAAAGCAGATGCGGTAGTTATCGTTTATGCTGAAGCTGAATGGGCTGCTTTGGAACAAGTATTTTGCAAAAGTCACCGCCCCATGCCTTACAGCGCACGCACGACTTCCCCTTGGGAATGGTGGCACCAGTACAAGCAGGATCTTCCTACCTATGAGGGTTGGACCTACTGGTTTTACTACCGCCTTGTTGAAATCAACGGTAAAAAGGTCTACCTCATTAAATCCAACACCCACCTGGACTATCCGGGAGAAGGTTATTTGGAGAAGATGATTCAACTGATCATCGACTACATTCAGCCCCAGGTGATTCTTTCCACGGGCACTGCCGGAGGAGCTATGGTGGACGATCACATTGGAAGTGTTAACATCACCAATTCCGGAGCGTTGTATTCCAATCCCGAACCTTCCACCGGATATCCTGTCTATGCCAATGCCTGGTTGGCCAACATGAGCACCATCAACCTGCCTGACTTTAAAAAATTGCTGTTGGCCATTCCTACCACCAAAAGTGACTTGAACGGTTTGGTGACTCAATTCAACCAACAATATGGTACGTCTTACACCTTGAGCGACCTCAACCCGGGCGATGTAGACATGGGACAATTGACTCCCGTGATCAAAGACTATACTCCCACCGCTACTCCTCTCATGACGTCAGATAGTTTCGTCATTGCCACATCGGATGGCAACTTTGGCAGCTATGTGTGCATGGAAATGGACGATGCCATCATTGGCAAGGTCTGCAACGACAACAAAACGGCTTTTGGTTTTGTGCGCAACATCTCCGATCCGGTTCAAGCCGCTGGCATAGCTGCCAAAGACCAGGAAAACTGGGGCGGTATGCTGTATAATTCTTATGGCTTTTACACCAGCTTCAATGGAGCTATGGCCACCTGGGCCTTGTTGTATTCTATGTTAAAGTAACTGGAAGGCTTGTTGCCGTTGTAAACTACCGCTATTTTACCCCATCAAACAATTTTGTAGGTTTATGGTCGCGATGCCGAAACCAAAAATCAAAAAAATTGTTTTGCTCTTGCTCCTTGTTGGCGCAGGAACGGTAATTGGAGCAACAGTTAGTTTCTTCTTTTTCAACGATGCTCCCATACTTTTTGGTGAGGTCATCTACGGTGTGGAGTACAAAGAGAACCTCACCCTGGATATCTACCAACCTACGCAGCCCATTTATTCCAAGGCTCCGGTCATCGTATTTTTTCACGGTGGGGCCTGGGTGATGGGGCGTAAAGAAGCCATCAATGTCAACCGGTTTCATGGTGCTATCAACACGTTGCGTGAACAAGGGTTTGCCCTCATCAGCGTGGAATATTCATTGGCCAGCCAGGGGCGTTCCCCTTTCCCCTACTGCATTGAAGATGCTTTTGATGCCTTGGATTGGTTGGAACAAAATGCAGACTCGCATGGATTGGACATGGGCAACGTTGGTGTGATGGGCGAATCGGCTGGGGCGCAAATTGCCATGATGCTTGCCTACACATCAGCCAAAGAGAACTTTCCCCGTGCAACGATTTCGCCACAATACGTGGTCGACATTTACGGCCCAACTGATTTACAGGGATTGTATGAAATGCCGTTGGTTGACAGCCTCGATCAATACCTCACCAAGGTGCCGGACGCCATTCGAAAAAAAGTCGACATCGCTCATTATCTATTTGGGTTTGACCCACAAGCCGACAGCACTCAAACGGTCAAATTCGCGCAGCAATATTCCCCCATTCATCACCTCAGTAAAAACGCTCCACCGACTCTCATCATTCACGGCAACAAAGACCGGGTGGTGCCGGTGGAGCAATCTTATGCTCTCCATCAAAAATTAAATGATTTGCAGGTAGATGCGGAGTTGCACATTGTAGACGGCATGGATCACGCCCTGGGGAACGCGACACCCGAACAAAAATTAGCGGTTCAAAAATGGATTGTGGCGTTTATTGAAAAGCACACATCACCGGCTGAGTGATGCTGCGGTGGTATCCGATAAAAGTCCTATGGGTATTTTACCGCTGGGAAAGAATCAATTTCTGGCAGTCCAAATTTAACCCTCGCCAACAACCATCGACCTTTCCAACGTCTTATTTCACTTGAATAGCAACAATCGCCAACTCCAGGTTGTTACTATATAAACTGTTATTTATTGGCAGTAGTTCTCTTGAAAGAGAATGAAACTTTATAAAAGGAAATGGTATGAAAAAGTTCAGCGCATTTATTCTTGGCACCTTCTTGATTTTATTTTTTCCAATATTCAGTTTCTCACAAGGCGCGGCAAGGAACGAAGCGATTCAGCTGGTGCAACAAGGTGATAACCTGAGGCGTATGGCTAAATTTCAAGAGGCCCATTTTGCTTACAGCAACGCCATCTCCGCAGACAGGTCTTTTGCGGATGCTTACATGAAAAGGGCAATTCTCAACAGAATGCTGTCGCAAAACCAGGAAGCTATGGCCGATTACAACGAGGCCATTCGACTCAATCCTTACTCGGAATATATCTACGACAAGCGAGCCAAGTTAAAAATGATGGCCATGGATTATGTAGGAGCACTGAACGACATCGACAAAGCTATTGCCATCAACCCTCAAAATGATAATATGAGGGATATCAGAGCAAATGAACTCATCGCTCTTGGGCGGTATGAAAAAGCGTTGAAGGACATCGATACGCTGATGCACCACAATTATCGACCGGAAAACGAATTTGAGAAGAAGGCCTTGATCTACCTGTTAAAAAAAGACTTCACCTCTTCCCGAAATTACATTGATTCGGCTCTTAGCATCAACCCTGCATCCTCCCTCGCCTACGATTTATTAGGAGTCAATTACCTGCAACAACGTGACTTAAAAGCTGCCAAGGCTGCTTTTTCAAAAGCCATTTCCATCAATCCTGATTTTGCTATGGCCTACTACAACAGGGCCATTGCCCACCGCTATTTGGATGATTCGAAGGCGGCTATGCAAGACTTAAACAAAGCCATTGAGGTAAACCAGGACATCCGCAACATTTATTTTACCAGGGCCGTCATCCGAAAGGAAATGGGGGATATCCCCGGAGCAGTTGAGGATTATGATAAAGCATTGGTGATTGACAGCGACTACACTGACGCATTGTACAACCGTGCGTTTGCATTGAAGTTTTTGGGAGACTATACCAATGCATTAAAAGATGCTGAAGAAATCGTTAAAATTGAACCGAACAGTCCAGCGCATTGGAACCTCAAAGGAAATATCCACTTGCTCTTTGGTGAATATGACAGAGCAATCGATGCCTATAGTGAAGCCATTAGTTTGGATGTTGATTATGTCCAGGCTTATTACAACAGGGGGTTGGCTTATGTCATGAGTCATCGCCCAACCTGGGGATGCGATGATCTTCAAAGATGCCTGAATCTGGAGTACGAAAAGGCTGACGAGGTTTTCAAAAATTTTTGTGGCAACTAGACGGCCGAACACGACCAGTGCGTAATTCGTACACTCTCAACCTGAGCTGCATTTAATGGTAAGCCAAACGGAGCAGGTCATATCGCGTTATACTATGGAATGGAAGCCATGTCGACATTTCCCGCAGACGCAAGCGCCAATTATTGGAAGTGATGAATTCGCGGTAACGCATCGCCCCGGACAACAATTACTGCAACTTTCGACAATTGGGCGTTGCCGCAACATTGCTTAATTTGGTCTCATCACAACCATTCCTTAGCGTCTATCATGGGAGAAAACAACACACTCCTTTTTAAGATTCCCAACATGGTCATCACCATCTGGCTGCAAACGACCGTTTTGTTGGTTGGCGGATTTCTGATCGGGGTGCTCCCAACAACCGCTCTGGCCCAGGCCAGTTTCCTCAACACCGAGGATGGATTGTCGCACCGCCAGGTTTATAGCTTTGCGCAAGATCAACAAGGCCGAATGTGGATCGGTACTCGAAATGGACTAAACCTTTTTGACGGTTACTCTTTTCAGCATTTTTTCTTTGCTCCACTTGACACCAACTCTTTACCCGGAAGTGTTATTCATGATTTGGCCATTGACTCAAATGGCATCCTTTGGATCGCCACAGATAACGGACTTGGAAAGCTTGACCCGGCTACCGGACAAATCAGACGTTTCCTTCCTGACAAGGCTCAGACCAGTTCCTTGAACAACTTCGGCATTTCCCATCTGCAAGTGCTTCCATCCGGCAAGTTATTGCTAAGTGTCCACCCCAGTCAGTTTTATGAATTTTCCGAAGGGTCTGGATTTCATGCAATCTACCCCGAATTGGCCAACGAAGGAGCGGTAGGAGATTTATCTCTGGATGAAGATGGCAGCCTGTGGTACCTCCTGGACGGAAAGTATATCGTTAAGATTCCCCAGCCAGACAAGGACCTTCAGGAAGGAAAACAAACCTGGCGCGGTGGGTATTATGACAGAGTTGCCTTTTACCCAAATGTGATGGCATCTGGCTTCGGTCTGCACATAATTTCACCTGAGGGAGACACCGTTGATCATCCTGTGCTCGACTCTATGAACCATGGTTTGGCCTCCCCACAGTTTTGTTATGTGGACCGTCAAAAACATGTTTGGGCAGCCTACAGCAATGGAGAGGTGTACAGCATCAACCTGGAAAGTCAAACAGCCACTCTTTATTTTGCAACGCTTCCGATGAGCAATTTCAACGCTTTTTTCGAGGATGAATCAGGTCTGATTTGGGTAGGGCACTCGTACGGATTGGCGCGCCTCAACCCTGTTCCACCAGCGTTCGAAAACATCCTCACGCCCAAGCCTGATTTACTCAACCCGAGTGTCCGCGGGCTGATAGAAGACGACTCTGGCTTTGTGTACATCAGCACCTACGATGGCTTTTTTAAGTGGGACCCAATTAACAAGAAGACAGAGCATATCATGGCCACAACCGACAAACGCGGACCTCTTGGTTTTGCACTTCACAACTGGGGTGACTACATCTGGATCGCTTCCAGCGGATTGCTCAGGTACAACAAAAAAAATCAGGAAATAGTCGCCATTCCTCAGCGCAAGGATTACAATGGGGTTAGTCCGAAAATGTTTTGCTTTTCCCAGGCCAATGACACGTTGCTATGGATAGGAACTGACAAAGGACTGGCGCGATTCAATCTCAAAACCAACACTATAAAACAGCATACAAATTCGCGATTGGACCTGCGCTCGTTTAGGGTTTGGAACATTGCGAAAAATGCAGATGGCAGCATGTGGTTAAGTACCACCGGAGGATTGTATCTGATGGAAGAATACGGTACAATCCGCGAGCACTATTCCACCGACACGCCTGTTCAGCTGTCCTTTCGGGAGGTGCTGTTTGCCTACGAAGACGCTGACCAAATGGTGTGGATTGGAACCAGGGGTGGCGGGCTAAACAAATTAAACCGCAATGAAAATTCGATTGCTTATTACAACACGATACATGGTCTGCCCAACAACGTTATTTATGCCATTCTCCCCTCGGACTCCAATGTGTTGTGGCTCAGTACGGACAATGGAATTTCCCGATTGGATAAAGCAACCATGTCTTTTTCAAACTACTATGAAAGAGACGGCATTACACACAACGAATTCAACAATTGCTCCTACTTAAAGTCAAGTGATGGCAAAATATATTTCGGTGGAATGGCCGGTGTAAATGCCTTTCTTCCCAATCAAATTGAACCAAGCGGCATTCGACACAAGCTCTACCTCACTCAGGTTTCCCAACACCATGGAAAAAATGACAGCATCAGCGATTCACACTTCGGACTTAATCCGCAAGCAACTGTTTTGCTCTCACCCTATGACCGTTTTGTTTCGTTTAGTTTTTCATTGACTGATTACTTTTCTCCAAAGAGCAATCAGTTTCAATACCAATTGCAGGGCTGGAACGAACGATGGGAATTGCTCGGAAACAAAAACACTGTCCGTTTCAATGCTCTTCCTTCAGGCAAATACACTTTCAGGGTTCGCGCAAAAAACACCAACGGGCTTTGGGCTGCCAACGAACTGGCACTGCCAATTATCGTGCAACAGGTATACTACCGCTCCTGGTGGTTTCTAATCTTGGTTGCGTTGGCTTTGTTTGCTGTTGTTTATTTACTCTTCCGCTTTCGCCTGCACCAACTGCTAAAAATGCAGCAACTTAGAACTCGTATCGCAAGTGACCTGCACGATGAAGTAGGAAGCCTGTTAACCCAAATTACCGTGCGCACGGAACTGATCAAAAGTGGCATGCTCAGCAACTCGGATCAACTGGATGCTGTTAATCACATCGCGACTACCAGCAGGGCCGCAACTTCATCTATGAGCGATGTTCTGTGGACAATCGATGCCCGCAACGATCGGCTGGGCAACCTGGTGGACCGCATGCGCGAACACGCTGAAGAATTGCTTGATCCAGCAGGAATTAACTTCAGCTTTCAAAATGTCAATCTTCCTCTGGCACAAAACACTGACCTGGAATTCCGGCAAAATACCTTTCTCCTGTTTAAGGAGGCTATCAACAACATTGTGAAACACAGCGCGGCCTCGGAGGTTCTCATCGAATTGTTGAATGATCGTAAATTCACCATGCGCATCACCAATGATGGAATCTCGCCAACTGAGGCGGCTAACAGAAAAAAGGATGGCCAGGGTCTGCGCAACATGAAAATGCGTGCTGAGCGACTTGGTGGAACGCTGGACATTGTTGTCAATTCGAAGTTTATACTCACCATTGTTTTAAATGCGCTATGACCTACATCATTATGCAGTTTGTTCTATGAAAGGTTCGCGGTAAATTCACCTTATGGGAAAACGGTCCGAGATAAATATGGGCATCATTGAGGATGACAAGGTCGTTCGGGAAGGGCTCCACGCCTACTTCTCTGCTGATGTTCACTTTTCAAAGGTGCTGATTGCTGATTCGGTGGAGCAATTTTTTGAAGTGATATCCAGCAGCTCCCCCCTGGACATTGTGCTAACTGACATCGGCCTGCCCGGAATGTCGGGAATCGATGGAATTCGGTTGCTCAAGGAACAAATGCCTCAGGCGGAAATTCTCATGTTAACGGTGTTTAAGGATTCGGACCGCATCTTTCGTTCGATTTGCGCAGGTGCCAACGGCTATATATTGAAGGGCACCCCTTTTCAGGACATCCGGCATGCCGTTTTTTCCATATTGGATGGTGGCAGCTCCATGTCTCCGACCATCGCCCGTCAGGTAATGGAACATTTCAAGCCAAAGCCGTCTATTGATGCCAACGACCTTACGAGCCGTGAAAAACAAATTGTTCAGACCCTCGTGGACGGATTGAGTTATAAACTCATCGCACATAGACTTTCCATTTCCATCGATACGGTGAGGTTCCACATCAAAAACATCTACACCAAACTTCAGGTTAACAGCAAATCAGAAGTTGTTTCCAAATCCTTGAAAGGGGAAATTTAACCGTTGCCCTACATCATCATGTAGTTGCGCTCACCTACCCACGCAGCTAGCTTTGTCTCAAACATTTAATCCTCTTATGTTATGAGAAAAAGTAACTACAAATACTCCTCAATACTGCTTGTTTTAGTTCTGACCACCCTGCTATTTTCCTGCAAAAAGGATGATGATGGCGGTGGCGATGACGGTGCAGGTTCGGGCAACTCGGCCGTACTGGTTATCGAATCGGGCGCCCAAACCATTCAATCAAATCAACCCTTCACCTACACCGCACGCATCGTTGAATCAGATGGCACTTCCAGCGTGGCGAGTGGTGTAACCTGGTCCATAACTGAAGGAACATCTGCAACCATTGCAGCAAATGGACTCCTTGCCATATCAGGAGCCGGAGTAGTGACTGTCAAGGCATCCGTTTCCCACAATGGCTCCACTCTTACGGCATCAGCACCTTTGTCTATTCTGGACGCACAGGCTGTGTTTGCTGTAGTACCTGGAGCCATTGTGTGGCCACTTGGTGGATCTGATATTCCATTGGAGACAATTTACCTGGGCTCAGAAAATCCAACCTTCACCTATTCCTCCTCCAACGAGAGCATAGCCAGCGTTTCATCCAGCGGCATTGTTTCCTTCAAAAATGCAGGAAACTGTGTTATTACTGTAACAGCCAGCTTATCTGGCAACCCAACCGTTCAGGTACCCATGTTAGTGATAGGTGACCCTGTAGTAACGCTTCCAGTTTCAAGAGTAGAAATTACCAAGAGCAATGTGGGCGTGGGAAGTGTAGAAACTTTCCGAAATGAAACGACTCAACTTTCAGCCCAAGCCTACAACGGCAGTGGCGAAAAGGTATCGGCTAATTTTGCCTGGTCGATTACCGACCCTACCGTAGCCACGGTTAACAGCAGTGGTAATTTAACTGCCAAAACCATTGGGCGTACCACAGTTCAGGCCACAGCCGATGGAATTACAGGACAAGCAGAAGTATTCGTCTACCCCGACTCCGTAATAATCGTCAACCCTTTCTTTGTACAAAGTATACAGGTTGGTGGTTCACAGCAATTGCAAGCTGATCTGCACCTGGTCAATCACAACACATTTGAGTTAGAGGCCACCCCCGCCCAAAGCCCTTTTACAGGCGCCTCCTGGGATGTATTGCCTACTCAGGTGGATATTACCAACCCCACAGTATTTTTGAAGCCTGCGACTGTAACCAACAGTGGTTTGGTAACCATCAAACAAACCGCCAACCTGGGCGATGTGGTGTTTGTAGTAGCTAGTTTCCCGCAAGGACAAGTGGAACCTGGACTTTCTACTTTGTTGATTGGTTTCTAGCCCCCTGCCCAATTCTTCAGCCAATTCCTACCATCAAAAAAGCCGCCCCGAGTTTTTCGGGGCGGCTTCGCCAGAGTTGATTTCTTTTTGGGACTTGCTCATTTATGGATTTCACCGGTAAAAGCACCCTCCACGAGGCTGGAACTGTTGCTAGTTCGTCTTTTGAACTTTAATGGTTTGTGTCGATTGAGCAGTGGTGACCTTCACAAAATACATTCCACCGGCAAGGTCTCCATCGCTGTTCAATTGAATGCGGTTGTTTCCTTCAACAGCTCCAGAAATGTTTTCTTGTTGCACCACCTGACCAGTCAAATTAAAGACTTCTATTTTTTGTGCCTGGTCCCCTTCTGCTAAATCAAATTCAACAGTGAGTTGATTGGAGAAAGGATTTGGATAAACAGCAAGCTGGTTTGCAGCTCCTTCAACAGTTGCACTTGTTGCTACTTCTTCCTGTGCAGTTTTATACGACACTGCCCCACAAGCAACCATTTTATAGAGTATTTGGTTATTGATTGCATCATACCAAACTGCCAGCGTTCTATTGCTGCCCGAAAACTTTCCAGAAAGGGAAAGAGCCCTGTCAAATTGGCCACCAAAGCTTCCTACCGTCCCCGTTTGAAAAAGGTTTAAAGTAGTTATTCCAATGGGCAAAGAAGTAACCAGGTTGTTTACATAAGAACGCCCTACCACTGTATAAGCACCGCCTAAAATTGGGGTCGGATTTGCAAAATCAAAATAACTCCAACCAACGCTAATACAATTGAATCCGGCAGTACCAGTCCCGGCAATGGCCGGACTCTCAAGATTGATGGCTAAGCCAGGAGCAAGAGGTCCTCCGCCAGGAATAGCTCCAACAATGGTGCCTGGTGCCGGAAGAATCAAAACCGGAAGAATATTGGTATTGACGGTCCATCCGATAACATTACTCAGAGATGTTGTAACCAAATCATTCCCCACTGCCGCGATATGTGCTACCTGACTACCGGGATGCATATAGACTTTGGGAGCATAATATGAAAAAGGCCCTATTGCTGGTGCCGCAGGCAAAGTAATAGTAGCTCCTGTTGCAGCTCCTGGATTGTTAAAAATCTCAGTAAACGTGGTGCTCGTAAAATACAACGTTGCCACTACAGGATTGAGAGAGCCATCGGAATAGGCAAAATTCACTCGCCCCACATCATTGATGGCAACATCCATAGACGAATTGAATCCGGCCAAACTGGAAATGGTCATTGGCGGTGTGTTCGCTGTCACATCAAAAAGGTTGGTTGACAACACTAGGTTACCTGGGACAAGATTCCCGGCCCGGGCAACGACTAGATCGCCTTGCACCCAAGAGACGACATATTGCCCCAAGCCATTAATATCCATGTTGGGAGAAGCACAAATGGCTGTATTTCCAGCGGCAGACAGTTGTGTCGGTGGCAAGATTAATGTGATTCCCATCGCAGTAGTAAGCGAATATGCTTCCATAAACGTATTGGAAATACCATTGGCATCAGTCAAAATGTAGGTAACCAAGGCCAACCCATCCGCGAAGTAAGGTGTTACGATAACGGAAGGATCAGTTACTGTTCCCAAGGCGTTGCCAGCCAAGGAAACCGTTCCCGAGTTTGCTAATGGGGAACCAGTAGGACCAAATACAACCGAAAACGAAGGGTCGCTTCCATCTCTGACAATACCTGCAAATTCAACCCCAGCTAAGTTGTGAAGAAATGCATCAGTGTTTGCCACTCCTATCACGGAGGTCTGTCCTCCAGCTAAAGCGATTGTTTGGTTGGGCGTTATAGCAGGAGAAAATTGAGCATGTGTCGTAAGTGAAAAACAAACGAGCAGTATACCCAAGCCTTTGCTAATAAAGTGTTTTGGTTTTTTCATTAGATTAAATTTTAATGATTGAATGATTAACGATAGCATCAACTCTGAATGATGTTGCTGGTTAATAGCCAACCAATACCAATTGTTACCCTCTGGTTCTAAAAAAAAATTGCCGTACCAGGATTTACCAACCGTAAACAGGTTGAATTTTGCCACAGAAATGACAAGATTGAAGGGAGATAAAAAAAATGGAGACGGATGAATACTAGTGAATTGGGCTATTCTGTTCTCAGTGCATCTAATAATTCGCCCGCTTCCTGATGGAAGGAATGCCCTTTATTAACGGCTACACGTTGAAGTGCCTCTCGGGCCAAATCGGGTTGTTCATTCGCTAATAAACTCAGGGCCAGGTACCATTCTGCCTGAGCAACAAAGTAGTTATTTCCTTCCTGCACCACGGATTCGAAGTGGCCAATGGCCATTGATGCTTGTTTCATCCCAAGCAAACAATGACCGAGGTAAAAATGGAAGATGGGTTCGTTATGCTTCACAAGTAGGGCTTCCAATTGGGCACTTGCCTGAACGAACTCTTTGTTGGTATAATGATCTAAAGCTATTTTCACGGAATCAGTTGGCGCATTGGGGTCAGTTCGTTGCAAATGGCGAGCCGGATAAGGAACATAGTAATCAGCAAATAATTCCTGTTCGCTTCGATTGGTTTCATCAAGGTTCATCAACCAATAAGCGGAGCTTACGCTCAAAAGAATCAGGAAGGCTGCCGCCACACGCAAGAACCATACATTTCTGGCCTTTGATGGTTGGTTAGCAGCATATTCTTTTCCAACCGTCTGCACAAGCTCACGCATCTCCAGGCGCTTCTTGTCGCTCAGGTGGAGTTGTGCTTTTTGATGCAACGCGACCTCTTCGGCAAGGCTCAAATCATCAGACAATTCTGATTCAAAAGCCCTGCGCTCCGAATCGGACAGTGTGCCTGCCAAATAGCTTTCGATGCGCTCGTATTTGCCTTGTTTATCCATTGTAGTTCTTACTTGAACTAAATTCTGGGTCGGTGGTAATCATCTCCAACAACCGTTCTTTACATTGAAATTTGCGCTTTCGGGCGTATCCTTCACTGCCATACCCCATTTCCCGCATAATGTCCTGCATGGATTCGCCTTGAAAAAACAAGTCCAGCAATTTCTGGCAGTCCTGACCTAGTGCCCTGAACTTTTTCCAATACAAACTGAATTGCTCCTCTTCCATAAGTGTATTTTCGAATTCGGCCTCAGTAAAGTATTCCCAATTGGCCGAAAAAGTTACGCTCAATTTTCGTTTTTCTTTCAAATGGCGTAGCCATATATTTCTACAAATCGCATGTAAATAAGTGTAGAAGGAGGCAGTAAGAGCAAAATCTTTTTTTTGGGCATTCGTGTATATAATCATGATTGCCTCCTGAAAAACGTCTTGTGCATCTTCTTCGTTGCCACTGTTTTTCAGGATAAAATGCTGAACTCTCGGAAGAAACTGATCATAGATTTCCCTGATCAACTTTCCTTGCTGCTGCACGATTCCTTGTATGTAAATATCTGCTTCCGGCACCTTCCAACGCTCTGATTCAGAACCTTTCCGGCCAAAAATGCGATTAATTTTCTAATTTGAGAGTAACAATTGAATCACCTGAGCTATTAACAGTTGAAACCCATTTATTTTTAAACTAGATGAAGGTATGAAACGAAAAAAATATGCGCCACTGGTCAGGTATTATTTGCCCTTTACTCTTCTATTTGTACTCGGTTTCAGTTGGCATTTCAACAGCGTTGCACAAAGAATTCAAGCCTACAATCCAATCACAGGCGATACATTTGCCTGGAACGCAGATTTACCTTCTTTTGTCCAATTTCGAGTGGAAAATCTGCAAGCTCCTCTCCCGAGTGCCAATAGCGCTAATTTTCCGGATTGGACCTATTATTGGACCTTTGGAGACTGCAAAGTTCCCAGCCTTGCCCAGGAGCCACAACACCAATACGATCTTACACCGGGAGTCACCTATCAGGTTTCACTGAACCTCACCGGCATCTATTCAGATGATGATGACTTAGACGCCTTAATCTATCCTCCTGATGGGACCCACTTTGCAGTGGTTCCTTCTTCAGATCCACTTCCCGTTGCACCAGAATTTCGCATCAAACCCAACCTTAACGCAGGCATATTCCCTGTTCGTTCGCCCAGTCCTGGCCAATTGGTCACTTATGTGATTCCCTATAAAAATCTTCAATTTGTTCCTGTCACCTGCTCAGTAAGAATCGATTACCCTTCCGCAACCCTGACCCCCGACCTGCTGCTGCTAGATAGTTGCGGCTATGATACTCCTCCAACAATTTCTATGGGCACTACAGCATCGTTGCATTTTCCCCTTAACCAGTTGCTTCCAGAGGAAAAGCGATTCATCCATGTAAACTTCTGGACCAGCGAATTCGCAGAAACAGGTCACCGTTTTCAGCTGACAGTTGAGTACCTCGATAACTCTGGTCTGACTACAAAAGACACCATTTACGCAACCGTTGTGGACTCGCAGGACCCCAATGACAAGTTGGTCAGAGAATCCAATGTATGTCCGGGAACAACGCTGCATTACAGCGTCCAATTTGAAAACTTCGGAAATGGTCCGGCTCAAACCGTGACTGTATTCGATCGGCTGGATACCCTGCTGGACATGAGTACGTTTACCACGGGAAATCTTTCGGTACCCAACTATCCGTTGTCACTCCTGAACAACATTCCGCTGGACGATTCTTTCAACCCCAACAATGTAATCCCCTCGTCCAGCCCGATAACCACTCCGCAAATAAGCTTGATAACAGACACCTCCACACACCGAATTGCCTGGATTTTTCACAACATCAACCTGCCTCCAGCCGACAGTGTTGGAAATGAGGGTTTTGTATCCTACACTGTTCAATTGCGACCTGAAGCACCTGACAATTGGACCACTTTCGGGCAACATGCTTCTATCTACTTTGACGATAATGAAAAAATTCCAACACGGGCTGCTCCCGTCACGATTCGACCATGCTATTGCATTCCAACTCCTCCTGCGCCCAACAATTCTTACATCAGTTCGGTAGACTTAAATGGCGTCATCACCAATTCTGGAATCACGGAAGGATATCACTTTGCTGAAAGAGAAGGTTTGAAATTGTTCCAATACAAAGTCAATACCCTGGAGGCTTCTTTTCAAATGCCAGAAAATGACTCGTCAACGGTTTATTGGCAAATGTGGTTAGACGCTAACCGTGACGGACAATTTTCGGAGAACGAAAAGCTGACACAAAAAACAGGGACCGAAATCACCTACGATTTTGATCCTCCTCCTGGAATTGAACCAGGCAAAGCCATACTAAGAATTGCTGCACAAACATTGAGATATTCCACTGCCTGTTCCTTGTCAGCTCCTGGAGAAATAGAGGATTATCAGGTGCTTATCGAAGCGGGCAACAGAGGCGATCTAGACGCTCTCGCACCTGACTTAAACCTTCCGGTTCTGATTCCGGCTCAAACCAACAATTTCACTGGGAACTACAAAAACCTCGGACCATCCTCCATTCTTGCGAACACGGTTCACTACTACTTGTCTTCTGATGCTTATTTGAGTTCAGGAGATCTCTTGTTGGCCACTCATGCCACCCCTTCTATGAGTCCAGATAAATCTATTACAGATCCTGTCACCTGCTACATTCCCAATCAATTTTCCGGTTTAAATTACTTACTGACACTGCTGGACCAGGGAAATTCATTGTTAGAAAATCAGGAACAAAATAACCTTTCAGCCCGACAGGTTCTGGTAAGTCCTATGCTACCAGATTTGCAAGTAACCTCAGCATTTACCTGCCAACCTGCCATTCGCCAAAACACCGAACTAAAAGTTTCTTGCCGGGTAACCAATGTGGGACCAGCAAATATTCCTGTAGGTTCTGCGGCAAAACTTGGTGTATACGTTTCGGCTTACCCTATCTGGGATTCAACTGCGGTGTTTGCGGCAAATCCAAACATTCCTGATTTGGCCGTTGGAAGTTCAACATACATGTCAGTTTCCCTGGATTTTGGAAACTATCCACCAATCCCCACCGGGAACTATTACGTTCACCTCAGGGCTGATGAAAACCAGATTATTTCAGAAGTTCAGGAAACAAACAACACCCGAACGGTAGCCATGGAACTCAAAGGAGAAACCTACAATCAACTGCCCTATGCCATTGGGTTTGAATGTGGAGGGTTTGATGCCGGCTGGAATTTGGATCCCCTTGGCAACAGTTCCATTGAAGAAGAGCCGCTTATCGCCTTAGAAGGAAATCACTTTTGTGCGATTGGCAGCGATACTGGACAGACAGGCCTTGGACAAGCAGACCTCTTTCTACAACTGGACAGTGCACAGGGAATAATCCTGGACTTTCACTGGATTTCCGTGGGATCTATTTCCAAAGCAACGGATGGTATATTTCTGTCAATTGACAGAGGTAATTCCTTTCAAAAGATCTACACCTTTCCTAACAATCTAGCCCAATTTGCCAATTGGCACCATTTCAACATGCGCCTTGACAGCTTGGCTCTGGCCCAAAACTTAACGTTAACGGACAGTGTCATTGTCAGGTGGCAATTTGACGACATTACCCTTAACAATGTTGACGGGTTTGCTCTGGATAAACTGCGGGTGTTACCGCTACAATACTCTTCCTCAGCCAAGATGAACCACACTGTAGAAGTCCCTTCTGCTTCTTCAGTGCACGTATTTCCAAACCCTTTTCGGGAAAGCACCACGATTTCTTATCAGGTACCGGAAAGAGGAGCCTTGATCTCCATCGTCTGCTATGATCCTATGGGAAATGAAATAAGTCAACTACTGCCCCAAGGCTTTCAAGAACCGGGTAAACATTCCTTCCATTTTCACAACCCTGGCTGGACTCCTGGAATTTACTACTGCGCTGTTGAAATTGGAGAACTCCGGGAAATCCGAAAATTGGTTGTGATGCGGTAAGCCTATTTTGGGGGGCAACGTTATAATTCATTTAGGATGCTGCGTAGAATCATCCGGCATTCCTGAGCCGGTGTTGTTTTCATGGCGAAGGTCATCCTTGTCGCTTCGAATGGAAAAGGTCGCGCCCTCCGGGTTTCGCCTGATTTTTTTGCCAAAAAAATAAGGTCGAAAACCTTGTCCATTTCCCTCCCTCAGTGCCGGATGTTGGATTCGCTATGAAAAAAGCACCTACCACTTCAGGAAATACCAACGAAAAAATCACGTCCAACACTCCCAAAAGGCTAGCAACATGTGAGCCGCTTGAAAGAAAACCGGTAGCATATTCTCCTCTGGTGGATGAAGTAACAAAAGGACAATTGACTACTCAAGACATACCGGAATATAGGAGGTGCCCACCCGAGGAAAAACGATGATGGGAATCTAAACAAGGTGGAGACATTCCACCAATATTCTAATACAGAGCTAATTTTCCCCCTTCAAATTGTATTATTGTGTTCGTACCGATCAACGGCATGATGTGCTGATTGATCGCACCTGATTCGAAGCAAAACTATGCAGGGTACCTCTAAGTGGTTGATTCTCCTTTTTTTGTTGCTCTTTATCAAACAGCTGGCCAATGCTCAGACTGAATTGGAGAAGGCTTTTCTGCATTGTCAACAGCCACAATACGACAGTGTGTTGTTTTACCTGGAGCCGGTTTTATCAGAATTGTTACAACAACAAGATGAAAATGCCTGGTACGCCAACGTTCAACAAGTTGGCAAAAGCCTGCGCCCGGCAGGTTCAGATCATGCCGTCAACCACCTGAAGCGATTTACGCGAATTGCAACCCAAACACCTCTGAGTGCCCAAACGCGTGGCAAACTGCTGGCCATCACCGGGAATGAATTGAAACGTCAGGGGCTTTTCCATGAGTCACTTGTCTACTTCGATCGATCGCTCGCCACCTTCGAAGAAGCCAATATCCATGATTTATTTGTGGGAACAGTTTATCAATATGCCGGTAATGTTTATACCCGAAAAGGCCACTACGACAAGGCCATCACCTACCTGGGTCAATCTTTGGAAATTTTCACCGTTTCTGAAAACGAGGAAAAAGTATCCCGCACCCTTTCTGACTTAGGCCTGGTCTATGTTGATTTGACCGATTACGCCACAGCTCATCACTTTTTTGCCCGAGGATTACAACTCACCAAAATCTCTGATAAACAACGCGGCAACCTCCTTTTAAACACGGCTGACTTGTATCAACAAACTGGCCAAAACGAGCAAGCTTTCACCACGAATGAAGCTGCCAAAAAAGCCTATGAGAAAGCCAACTATCAGGCTGGCCTAGGAACAGCCTATAAATTAGAGGCGACCTTGCTGGCGGATGCCGGTCGGGACAATGCTGCCCTGATAGCCTACCAAAAAGCCCTTGATTACACTACCCAAATCAGAGGGCAGCATCACCGCGAAGTCGGCAAAATTCACCTCGCGATGCAAGCCATTCACCTACAACAAGAGGACTACCAGCAGTCGATTACAACCAGTCGATGGGCACTAAAATCATTGCTACCCGATTGGACGGAAACCGCTCCATTTTCCTGGCCCGACTCATCGCTTCTCTATCCAGAACCCTGGTTAATTCATGCTTTGAGAGCCTGTTCCAAGTCTCTGTATCAAGCCCACCCAGAGTCGGTAGACACCTTAAAAATTGCATTGGAAGGATATTTCCTGGCCTTTGAAGTCGCCAGTATATTGCGCAGTCATTACTCGGCTGATGAAGATCGGTCCGCTCTGCTCGACAAGCATTACACTGCTTTTGCTGAAGCCATTGAAATTGCGATACACTTATCGAAACTGCTTCCGAATGAACAAGCGTCTTATCTGGAAACGGCCTTCTCTATAGCAGAACAAAGCAAGGCCTACAACCTGTATCACGCCATCAGCCAGTCACAAATCCGTTTTGCAAATGCCACAACAGATTCCTTGTTGGAACGAAAAAGGCGCAGCGAACAGGAACTCCGCAGTGCAAAACAACTTTTTCAACGCGTGGTGCAAGAGAAGAATCAAGTAGAACCGGCCTCTTTGCAAACGCATCTCCTTTCCATCCAACGAACCAACGAACAACTAGATGACCTATTAGCCAATCAACTGCCTTCCTACCGATATGCCAAGGCCCCATCGAAGAAATACGGGTTGGCTTCCATCCGTGAGGCACTCTCCCCCGAATCAATGCTGCTGGAATATTTTGCGGGTCCTAAGCATCGCTACCTTTTTGCGCTCACAAAAGACACGCTACTTGTTCATACCATTCCCAATAGCCCTTCGCTAACGCGGGCCATTCAACAGTTACGTGAAACCATCCAACAACCTCCCGGACGCATGTCTTTTAGTGTCTCCTTCGAACAATTTACGGCTGCCTCATCACAGGTTTACCAATCACTTCTGGACCCGGTTCTGACGGATTCTACGTTGCCTGCACAACACTTAATTATTATTCCTGATGCTGAATTGGCTCACTTGCCATTGGGTATTGGAATCACCAGGCCTCCTGATAAAAGTCAAACTAATTTTCGCGAATTGTCTTATTTGTTGCGGAGTCACACCATTTCTTATCACTACTCTGCGGACCTTCTGGCCCTGCTAAACCAACGAAAAACGACCGCCAACAAAAACGGGGGAAGCCTACTGTTTATGGCTCCCACCATTTCAAAAAATCAGGAAGTTGTCTCCAACGCTCCTTATTCATTTGACACAAAAAACCTCACAAGTACTTTGCCTGGAGCACTCGTGGAGCTCCAGGCCCTATCGCAACTTTATCAAGGAACCTTTGTTTTGGGGGAAACGGCAGACAAAACCCGGTTCAAAGAGCTGGCCCCCCAATTTGACTTACTTCATTTATCGACACATGCCACAGCCAACTCCCTCGATCCGATGCAATCGAACCTGCATTTTTCAGAAAACACAAAGGGCCAGAATGAAAAGTTATATGCCTACGAGCTTTACGGCATGTTGCTCCGCTGTAAGCTCGTTGTACTGAATGCCTGCGAAACAGGTGTAGGAAAAAAGGATCTGGGAGAAGGAAGCCTTAGTCTTGGCCGCGCCTTTCTTTATGCTGGGTGCGAAAGTGTGGTGATGAACCTTTGGCCGGTTGACGATGGCAGCAGCGCTACCATTATGGCAGAATTCTATGCAGGTCTGGCAAAGGGGCAGTCCATCCCGGAAGCCTTAAGAGCAGCCAAGTTGAAGGCATTGGATGCTTCTGATGACCTAACGGCTCACCCCTACTACTGGGCCGGAGGACTAGCCGTTGGAGATGCCAGCATACCATCTACTCCTCAGCCCTTCAGCTATCTATGGGGATTGGTTCTACTTCCTCTATTTCTACTCTTCCTTTGGTGGATCAAAAAATCGGGCCGTTGATTGGTATTTGGAGGTTTATTGTCGAACCAATCGGGCAATTTGTTCCGGTTGTTCCAACACCATCCAGTGTGCTGCTCCTTCAACGATGCTCACTTTTGTCTGCTGACAAATTTCCTGGAATCGATGGGCATGGCCCACTGAAAAATGCTTTCCATCTTCTGCCCAGATAAGATGAACAGGACAAGTAATCTTTTGGTAATAATCCGGCAGTTTATTTAGCTGTGCTTCGTATCCGGCACACATGCGCACAATGTATTTCCGAACGGGCTTTGTTTGAAAGGACGTCCATAAATCTTGCCTCAGTTCCTTTGAAATTGATTTGGGGTCAGAAACGAACGTATTCACTGCCCGCCAAAACACCTGCCTTGGAAATTGCGCAATGATAAATTGGTTGAACTTGAATTTTCGCAGCAACTCGATTTCCCAGGAGGTCTTTTCGTTCCACATCAGCAACGAGTTCATCACCCACACTTGGTGCACGCATTCAGGAAATTCTGCGGCAAAAACCAATGCTGCCTGACCGCCCATGTCTTGCGCTAGAATATTGACTTTTTCCAATTCAAAATGAGCGATTATCGTCCTTATTTTTTTGGCCTTGGCCAGCGGGGTAGCTCCTCCCCGACTGTCATCGCTGTAGCCCATGCCCGGCCAATCAATGCCCAGCACAAAATATTTCTCAGCTAGCATCGGGGCTATTTTATGCCAGACCTGCAGGTTATCGGGGTATCCGTGCAACAACAATAAGGGTGTATTCGAACGTTGCCCCAAGGTGAAGTAACGCAATTTGTGACCCTCGATTTTGGTAAATTTTGTGGCCAGCATCATCTGTCTTTCAGCAACTGATTGGCGGTTAAAATTCCGGAAATGGCACAAAAACTAACCCATTGCCCAGGGTGGGTAGAACTGCCACAGAAGTAAAGCCCTTTGAAATGTGGGCTTTTGTGTTTCATCCGTCCCATCCGCATAAATTTGGCCGTCATGACCGGATTCATACTCTCTTCGTACAACAAGAATTTTTTGCCCCAGGAACTGGGTGTATTGTAGCCAAGAACCTCGTAGTTGGTAATGCCCTCTTTCCACCAGGATTCAGCCAATACTTGCTCGACAATGGAACTGTAATTCTCAGGATTCAGCGTTTTGGTCAGTTCATGCGGCAGCGGAAAAATAAGACGAGCCGTTTTCCATTCACCTTGTTCATGGTTGAGGACAATATTCGGCACCACCAACGATTTGCATTGAGGCACTGTGTCATCCAATTGAAACTTAACGTAGCTGCCCGTTGGATTTCCCTTGATTTTTAAAAACACACAAATGCCAGGAGATTGAAGCGGCAATGCTTTCACTTTTTTCTTCACCGAGGCCGGTGTTTCGTTGATCAAATTCACATAGGTGCCAATGGCGCTGCTGTTTGAAATGACCTGTTGTGCCGCCACCATGTCTCCATCTTCCAACTGAAGGCCGTTGACATGCCCGTTTTTGATAACAATTTGTTTCACCCTGGAGTTGAATCTAAACGTGACTTTTGCCTCAAGGCAAGCCTCGTACAACAATGTTGCAATACTCCCGATGCCACCTTCAGGGTAGTAGGAACCAACATGGTGAATCAATCCTGGCACAAAAGCCATTGGGCTGGGAGCTTTGTAAATGGACTGGGCCGCGATATGTGTCCAGATGCCAATGGTATTTTTCAAAGCATCGCCCAATTGGAATCGATCCATCACCTGGCCCAAAGAACTGGTCAAAAATGGAAGCAACCCCAATTGCCCATCCCGAATAATGTTCCACGGGCTGGGCCTCATAAAAGTGTACGGAAAAAGCTGTTCGTATTTGCTGTAGGTCGAAGTTACAAAATCGCGGTACCGTTGCCCCTCCTCTCCCAGTTGAGCAACCGTTTGGTCCAGGTCGCTGTGTAATGCAAGGCGACCTCCATTGGAATTGACCGAATAAACATCCTTAATGTGTCGGAGTTGAAGCGTGCCCAGGTTCAGTCCGAGGGCTTCAAGTGCCCATTGCAAACCGGGTTTATCCAACAGGACATAAGGACCTGCATCAAATTTGGTTCCTTGAACTTCGACACTTTTCGCCAAGCCACCGGCATTCCCTGCACCTTCATAGATACAAACCTCCTGGCCATTCCTGGCCAACTGCAATGCTGCTGCCAACCCTCCAATTCCCGCTCCGATTATTGCGACTCTCATCACTCAAAAATAACCATAAAATACTCCTGCAATTTATTGCGACTTTCAGCAATTCGTGAGCCGGAACAATCCGTAATTTAGATGGATCGCAACAGCTGATTTTTAATGGGAGATATATACAATGAGTTTGTAGAGGAATTGCGCGTGCTGGCGGCAAAATTTGAGCACCGGCCCGATCAGGAAATGGATGCGCTATTGCACATTGCCCTTGAACGGGAAGAATTGGTGACCACAGCCTATCGTGCCAACTTTTTGCAAAGCAACATTGATCGGCTCCCCATCTCTAAGGAATTAAAAAGCATTATCCGACATGCTTCCGTTTGGATTTGGAAGGACGAGGACATGCACACAATTTATACCCGTGGGGCCTTGCTCAAATCCACGAGCAGGTTTGACAGGTTGCAGGTCCTCCTGCACCAATTTCAGGGTTTTATTGGCGGTTGGTCAAGCTCCATCATCCAGCACCTTCGGTGGAAACAAGCCCCTTTTGCCGTCACTGCTGCCAGGCTCATTATAGCCCTTGGAAAATCCTCTGGCAAAATACCGAAAGGGATAGAAAAGGAATTGAAGTTTGGCTCCTTCAAAAATTATTGCCATTTCAACATTGATGCAGAAAAAACGGCACTTATTTGTTGGGAGCGCATTTTGCTGCTGGCACAAACGGACGCTCGATTTACCGAAAATCAGCTCCAGGATTTTCAAAAAATCATTTTTGATGAAACGCGGCATCAGCAAATTTTTCAACTGATCCACGACCTGCTCAATGCAGATGATTCGCTGAAGGAGGGTGTTGAGTTGAAAGCAGTGATAGAGCAGGTAAAAAGTGTCAGCGATTACTTTCTCCCCAAAGAATTCCGCGAGGCTAATGACAGCTGGCTTGGAACGAAAGCTCCTGTCCGATGCATCGAAAATAGGTTGAACGAGGATAAAATTTCGTTTTTCATTGACGGGCTGGAACGTACTGAGTTGAAGGCAGATCTTACCGCACGGGCAACAAAATTGGGGGTATCAATCGGTGAAATGAAAGTGGTGATAAAAGCAACTTTCTCCATGGGATATTCGCACGAAGACGACTCCCCAATCAACGATTCTCGGGTAGTAGAAGCGCTTTCAAAGTACCTTTACGATCTTGGCGTGAGACAATGTAAGGTCATTGATATTGATTGTATCTATGAGCAATTTTTCAGCAACCGATCAGTCAATGAACTGGCAACATATTTTGGATTTGAGTCCAGGCATTACGAGGTGATAAATGCTTCCAGGGAATTGGAAGAACATCAATTCACCCGTGGAATTGGCAATTATCGCATCTCCAAAACATGGAAAGATGCGGACTTTCGGCTGAACCTTGGGAAATTGCGCAGCCACCCGATTGAAATGGCCTTGCTCTCCATCAACAACGTGGAATGGTTGACTGGTAATACCAAGGAATTTGTTTTCCTCGATCGCATTGTTGACCGAGCCACCACCACCAGTATGTTGTTGGACGACTTTCCTCCAGATTTCAACATCATTGAGGCACACGACAATGTTCCCGATGGTATCCTCGGGGTGATGGGGTCCAAATCTCCCATTGCTCCTTTACGCTTTTACTTTGGCCGGGACGCGCTTTCCCTGGACATAGCCGTTATTAAGCACTTGGGTCATATCTCGGTCCCTTCCAGGAGTTCCTTGCAAAACGCGATGCATTGGTTTGGTCGGGAGAATCTGGATGTGGAGGTGATTGGGGTGAACACCAACATCAAAAATTGGAAATCGCCCACCCAAACTTTGTGGTGGACTTTGCTCAGCTTTTTGTCTTATCCGGTTTATCAATTTTTTAGTGCCCGGGGACAGCTCTTTGTGCCGAAAATGGATGAAACTGCTTTCCCTCCCATTTCTCCTCCAGTGTGGTGGATTCGACTTTTAAGACGACTCAATCGAACCATCACCAACTTGCCCAATTGAGTGGTTTAAAAAATCCCTCACCAGCAATTCCAGTTTGGCTATACACCACTGCACCCAAGGCAATGGTGCTGTGAATAATGCTGTACAATTCAGAATGTTCCAAATGCACGGCCAATTCAGGCGACAAGGTTTGACCAAACAATTCAAAAAGACTGGCCAAGTTGCGCACGATAGGCCGGTTACCGATGCCTACAGAAGTCCCAAACACTTCCATTTGGCCTCCTCCGCGAGGAGTTTCCGCTAATGCCGATCGGATCTTCCTCATAGGCATCTTCCGACTCATTCCTCGAAACTCTATTTGCTGTTCGGTAAACTCCCTAAGATCCTATTTTTTTATACTACATCTTAATAAGAATTGCTGAGCAAAGGAAATCGGCACGTTTGTCAAAAAATGTTAGAACTTGCAGCACCATGTCAGCACCAATCGATATCCGCGAACTCATTCTTGGACTGGATCTCCACCGAGAAAACCTGACTAACCTGCTGTTACCAGAAAACGACCAATCGCTGGAAAAACTACGGCTGAGCCAGGTAAAATTAAAAATGCAACTCCAGCATTTATACAAGGACGAACCTCTTCCAGAAATTGAACTTATCATAGAAAAATGGCCAAAGGATGAATTGTTGAATCAGACTGGCAAAATGCGGTTTAAAAAATGGTTCCCTTACGCAGCTTACAGCATGCTACCATTGATATTTGCGGGATTTTTATCTACCTTTATCTTTGGCCCAACGATGGTTGCTGCCTCCACTTTAATGTTGGTAGTTTGGTTGGCCAGCTTCCTGATTGTCCCGGTATATTTAACGGAACAAGAAGCTGCGTGGGTTGAGCGCGTGGAACGATTTTCAAATCGTTTGAAAACACTGATTAACGTGCTCAACAACATTGCCGAGTACAATCAAGCTTCTTCGAAATAACTGCTTTCCTAAATAAATTTCTGGCGCCTGCATTGCGTTCAACCTGGTTTCCGAAAATTTCATTTCTCTTTCCGAACAGGCTTGCAATCAATGATTTGCATCTCTAATTCCGTACTTGTCACTTGCTGGTTGTTGATGTGCAACGTCACCAATTGGGTTTGTTGGCAGGGTTCGCAATCCTGATCAAATATGAAGTTCCCAAGGCTGTAATAAATGGGCTTTCCTTTATACATCTCTTTGGGCTGCAACACATGCGGGTGGTGTCCAATGATGGCGTCAGCTCCCTGGTCGATGAGGTGGTGGGCTTGTTGCACTTGATCGGGCATTGGCTTCTCCGCATACTCACGGCCCCAGTGCAGGTTCACGATGACGATGGCACCTGGATGGTTCTTTTTCAAATCTTTGATGCGCTCGCCCAATTGCAGGTGACGCTCTTGACAAATGGCAATGTCGTTGGAAAGCGGCATCCAGTTCTCCAATTTCAACCACACAGAGGAAAACAGAAATATGTCCAAATCACCGGAACGGATCAAAAATGGTTCGCAGGCAATTTCCGGGTCTATCCCCCATCCCATGGGAACCATCAGATGTTCCAACAAACCCTGTGCTGTTTGGCGAAGTCCCTGCCTCCCATAATCATAGGCATGGTTGTTAGCCAGAGTAAAATGTGTGAAACCAAGAGACTTTAAAAATGGTAGGTTGGCCGTGTCGCCCCGAAACACAAACCGTTTAAAAACAGGACTTCCAGTTTCAGTAATCGGGCATTCCAGGTTGCCAACCAAAAAGTCAGATGGTGGCAGTTGTGATTTTATCGCGTCATAAAACGCTTCTTTTCCCTCCCGGTCCATTTGCTCTCGCACTCCCCGATCGAGCAGCACATCGCCTGTAAAGCTGATGGTTACTTCTCTGTCCCTGTCACACGACCATAGCAACCCAACAATGAGCAGGCTAGCAACCGCTGCTGTAGATAATCTTCTCATTGGGCTTGGGCGCCTTTTTATAAAACAGGATGGATTTCATCCATTCAGGAATGGGCGGTGCTTTGTCCTTTTTCAACCGCTCCTGCCATTCTTCATCGGTTAGACGAGAGCCCATTGGTTCCGGGAATTCATAGTAGCTGAATACGGCCCCTCTTGTCAAATAAAGGTAGCCTTCAATCTCTACCACCACGTACAGGTCGTTGACATAGCCGGTACCCACATGCAAAATGCTTTTGTTGCGATTGTTCTCAGAATTAGCCGTGTAGACGTCAGCTACAACAGCAACTTCTCTGTCTGGCCCTTTTACCAATTCCCAATTATCCACCCAATGGGGAAGCAGCGAGATAGTCATGTACTCCACCGAACTACCAATCACTTCAATCGTTTGATATTCTGCCTCTGTCAAACGCTCTCCGGCTATTTCTTTTTCACTCACCTGCAAAAGAAATTCAGCCAGTTCACTGATCGTGGTGGAATTGCTTTCAATTTCATCCAACCACAAATCGTTCCTCTTCAACAAGTTCTCTGTGAGGTCAATCAATTCAATCATCTTCTTCCAAAAAGCAATGTTGGGCTCTACATACCCAACGGTGATGGGAGCTGGCGGACCACCGCCACCACATTCGGCTCCGAAGGGCTGCTCGGCATACAGAATCGCATCGTGCTTCAATTCTGCCCAGGAGGCCAAAGCGGTATTCAATTCCTTCTTATCCCACGCTTCGGTTTGCATGAAGTAAGGCGCCTTGGCATCCTCGTGGTGCATCACCTGCAGACATTCCAGCCATTTGGTATAAACTGAATTATCCCATCCATCAAAACCAGAAAAGGCTTGTTTGAGCGAATCGTAGCGTGGACCGTAATCGGGCCATTGCTCCCGCTCGTGGTGGAAATTTGTCAATAAATTTTCTGCGGACGTTGCGCCCAAGACTCCAAAAACATCCAAACCTTTGGGCAAAGCCCGCATCGTTTCATCTGATTCTGTATCGACCAGTTCCTCGATGATCTCATTGTCGAGCACAAACCGTTGCGGCATAAAGTTGATTTTATCCACACAGCTGAGTTGCACTTTGGGCTTGATTTGATTCCGGTTTAATTCCGCCAGTTTCCCACGAATTACTTCCCTCGATTGGTCATTGTAAGGGTCATCCCCAGGAGCGATGATATCGGCAATGTCTTTAATGGAGTAGTTGTCGGGTTCCCCAATGATGAATTTAATGGGGTCGTACAATGACTCGAATTCCGCAGACACCGACTTGCCATCTGCCTTTGTTTGATCCAACTTTTCGGCCATGTAGATTGCCTGGCCAAAACTTTTATCATCCGTGAGGCACATCTCTGCTTTCTGCAACCACATCATCGTTCGGAAATAGCTCTTCAAAGAATCTGTGCGCGAATAATGTCCACGGGGTTTAAACAAGCTGTAGGGAAACTCTACGTTTTCATAGCCCATAAACGGAGAAAAATCATCGCGCTCTTCCATGATTTTCTTCCACTCCACTTCTACCGTTTTGGAAATTTCAGGGGGCAGGTTCAGTGATTTCCCACCCACCAATTTATAGGCCACCGCAAAAAATGTCGCGTTGAATTGGGCATACCCTTTTACCGCATCGCTGTCTGGTGTTTCTTCATAATCTTTCAAGGAAGCTTCGCACATGGCTTTGGAAATGAACGCCACTTTCTCCATAAAAACCTGCTCCTCCAACGTGCGCAACAGAAAAGAAAAATACATGTGGTAGAGCTGTAAAAACAGATCGGTGGTCACAAAATTGGGGACTTGCTGGTAGTCGTTTTGCTCGTAAAGGTGAAACAGTTGTATGTTTTGGTTGGGCACTATCGCAAAACCATTCTCCCCCAACTTGTCTAAAAAAGGCTGGCTGACATCTGTAAACTGAAACTTGTTGATGACGTTGTCAATATTGGCCATCTCACCGGTTGGTGTTTCCAAATAATTGGCGGCCAACAACTCCGCTTCACGCGCCTTGCAGCGCTTTAGAAAAGCTTGCTCCTCTTTTGTAAAATCCAATGCTTCAGCCTCTTTATTCTCCAATTCTTGCTGGTCATCTAATTCCCATCGTTGCCACATCAAACTGTCGTACCAAGAAGTTGTGCTGGTAAAATAGCCACGCAATTCAGCTTTCGTAAACAGGTATCCTTGCCGTGCAAAAATTGAATTCCGCAAGAGACGTACTTCTTCCAACGACCTGTTTTCCAGCGATTGTGTCAAATCTACTGGCAAAAGGTCTCGCCTGACCAAATCTTCTGGGTTGGCGTATTCGAAATCGTCTGATCCGCGTTCAGGTGTTACTGATTTCTTCTCTTCAGAATCAAACAATCCGCAGCTGGATAGCAGCAGTAAACAGAGGAAACTCAGGTGTTTTAATTTCATCTCATTGAATTTCATGGAGTTCTTTTTCCCGGTGCAGGTATTCGATAAACTTGAACCCAAACTGATCCCATTGATACAGGGTTACCGCGTATTTGCCACTCTGCTCTTCTTCTACTGCCTGTAGGTAATTTTCGCCATTGATGCGCTTCACTTCAAAATCATGAATGGGCATTCCCAACCGCGAGCCCAGCCACAGTGGACGAATCTCATTTTCGAAAATCTTAAATACAAAGACTCGCTTGCGTTCGATGGTGTCAAATCGGGTCTTTTTGACGACTCCAACTAAGATATCCTTTTCTCCGTTGTTGGAGATGTCTTCGAACAAAAATTGATAGGCTGGATAAGGCAAGGGCCAGGAATGTGTATCTCCGGCAACTGTGACATGCACCAACTCGCTTCCAGCATTGTTTTTAAGGATACAGGCCGTCATCCCCGATGCTTCGTAGCAAGTATCACTGGGCGCAGTTGTTTCGCAGCGAGATAAGATCAATAGTAACGAGATTACTCCCCCAATGCGGAGCAGTCCCATTCTGCATTTCTTATGAGAATAACCTAACATGCTGGGTTTTTTCCCACTTTGGGGTCGAACCGAGCAGATTCATACCTGCCGTGGTCTTTCGACCCGGCAAGGTACAGGCCAGTCACAACCCAAAATGTTAATTTCATAATATCCTGACACCAGGAAGAGAAAGAGTTAAATTTTTTTGATGCTTTTTTATCACAACTACCTATCGCAATTGTCTGCATCTTATTAACCTTGCCGGGTCGAAAGACCACGGCAGGCATGAAATGAAATGTCTGAATGCTAAGTCGTTTTACCTAGCAGTAATTAAAGTCTAAACAACTGTTTCTACCTCACCCTGTTTTCGGGCACCCACATTTCGGGCCTTTCGAATGCGACAAGAAACCACCTTGTACTCAGGGCACATGGCTTCAGAACAATGCTCATCGCTGGTAATTTCATTCAGCATGATTTCCGGGAAGTGGAATGTTGAACTCAAAATACCCGCGCGCATGCCGGTGTCGAATTGCGCCTTGATGTCCACCTTGCCTCGCGCAGATTCTACGCACACCAAGTCTCCATTGGCGATGCCTTCCTTCTCTGCATCAGCAGGGTTGATGAGCAATACATCTTCCGTGAGAATCTCGTTGTTGCCTGTCCTGCGCGTCATCGCACCACAGTTGTAATGCTCCAATTCGCGGTTGGTCGTGATGATGTACGGATAGTCTTTTCCGTATTTGCTGATTTCGTTGCTTTCTTTAAAGTCGAAGTAATCGAACTTGCCCTTGCCCCGCTTGAAGTCTACTTTGTGCAGCATCGTGGTGCTAACACCGTCTTCCAATACCGGCCACTGCTTGCCATTGTCGCCCAACTCTTCCCATTTCACACCTTTGAAAAAAGGAACGATTTGAGAAATTTCGTTCAGCACGCCTTCGGCTGTGTAATCAGCTTGTTCGTAACCCATGCGGTTCATCACATCAATGACTTGCTGTCCATCCGGCTTGGTGCCTTCAATGGGCTCAATCACTTTCTGTACGCGTTGAATTCTGCGCTCACCGTTGGTAAACGTGCCGCTCTTTTCGAGGAAAGAAGAACCCGGCAAAATCACGGTCGCCATCTTGGCCGTTTCGGTCATAAACAATTCAGAAACGATGAGCATTTCCAGGCCGTCCATTGCCTTGCGCACTTTGTGCGTATTCGGGTCGGTTTGCACCACGTCTTCTCCAATGATCCAAAGTGCTTTCAAATCGCCTTCGATGGCGGCATCAAACATTTCAGGAATCTTGTATCCAATGTGGCTCGGTACTTCGCGCCCGTAGAAAGTGTTGTAGCGCTCGTTCGCCTCAGGATTGGTCACATCCATGTAACCCGCTCCCTGGTGTGGTTGAGCTCCCATATCAGCAGCTCCTTGCACATTGTTTTGTCCACGCAGCGGATTGACTCCTGCGCCAAGTTTGCCAATGTTGCCAGTAATCATGGCGAGGTCGGCAATCAACTGCACGGTGAATGTTCCTTGTGTGTGTTCGGTGACTCCTAGTCCGTGAAATTCCATGGCAGCATTGGCCGTAGCGTAAGCAATGGATGCTTCACGCACCAATGCGCGCTCCACACCCGTCACTCGCTCCATTTCATCGATGTCCAATTGCAGAATCTCTGCCTTGAACTCTTCGTATCCTTCTGTGCGGTTGTTGACAAAATCAGCATCCTCCAGTCCTTCGGTGATGATGTAATACAACATCATGTTCAACAAGGCCACGTTGGTGCCTGGTCGTAATTGCAAATGATATTTGGCGTACTTCACCAGTTCAATTTCGCGCGGGTCAATCACAATGCCTACGCACCCTTTCATGAGTTTTTGCTTCAGCTTTGCCCCTGTTACCGGGTGAGCCGCAGTAGGATTCGCCCCAATGATCAACAGACAATCGGTGTGCTGAATGTCTTCGATGGAATTGGTGGCTGCTCCGGTGCCAAATGCACGTTGCATGCCCAAGGCCGTTGGTGAATGACACACGCGGGCACAGCAATCGATGTTGTTGGTGCCAATGACGGCACGCATGAGTTTTTGCATCAGGTAGTTCTCCTCATTGGGCGTTCTTGCCGAGGAGATTCCTGCAATTGCATCGGGACCGTGGTTGGTTTTGATGCGGGTAAATTCGCTGACAATATGTTCGTACACCTCGTCCCAGGAAACTTCTTCAAACTCCCCGTTTCTTTTGATCATGGGTGAGCGCAATCGATCGGGATGATCCACAAACTTGAAAGCGTAACGTCCTTTGAGGCAGGTATGTCCGCCATTGGCCTCAGCATCGTAAGGAGCTGTAATGCTCAACACCTCTCCATTGGCAGATGACACTTCCAGGTTGCAACCAACTCCACAATAAGTGCAGACGGTACGGGTTGTTTCGGTGGCTTTGACCGCCTTGCTTTGGAACACATCAGAAATCGCTGAAGTAGGACACGCCTGGGCACAAGCCCCGCAGCTCACACAGTCGGATTCCATAAAGGAAACATCGCTGCCTTTGACGATTTGGCTGTCGAACCCACGGCCGGCCATGCTGAGTACAAATTGACCTTGCACCTCGTCACAAGCACGTACACAACGGTAACAATTGATGCATTTAGACAGGTCTGACGTCATGTAAGGATGGCTCAAATCTTTGTCGCAATCACCGTGCGAAGCTCCCTCGGGGTAACGCACTTCACGAATGCCCACACGGGCTGCCACATCTTGTAACTCGCAATTGCCGTTGACCTCGCAGGTCAAACAATCCAACGGGTGGTCCGTGAGCACGAGCTCTATAATGTTCTTTCGCAGACGTTGAATTTCATCCGACTCAGTTTGAATGTGCATTCCGGCAGCTACAGGCGTGTGGCAAGAAGCCATCGTTTTGGCCGGACCGTTTTCTTCCAGCGCAACTTCTACACTGCACACCCGGCAAGAACCAAATGGGTCTAAGTTGGGCGCATCGCAAAGCGTAGGGATGTAATCGTTTTCAAAATACCTTCTTACAAAAGCAAGGATCGTTTCTCCCTTTTCAATCCCATACGGGCGGCCGTTGATAAATGCCGACTGCACTGCTTTTCCGTTCACGGATGTTCCATTGCTTCCAGCACTGGTCTCCGTTTTATCTTTCAGCGTAACGATGTCCATAATTTCCTTCTTTATGCGATTACGACAAATAAGCTTTTAATTCTCCGTCAAAATACTCCAATGCATTTCTAATCGGCAGAGGAATGCCTCCACCATGAGCGCACAGCGAACCTTCCTCCAAGGTGTGGATCAGGTCGTTGAGTAATTCGCGGTCAATTTTATAATCCGATTCGGCTTGCGCCTTCTTAAACATTTCATATCCCCTGAACGTGCCCAATCGGCAAGGGAAGCATTTCCCACAACTCTCGTAGGCGGCAAAATCAAAAATATGCTCGATGTATTTCACCATGGGAAATTTCTCCGGGACAGAAACTATTCCGGCATGTCCCAACAAAAATCCATTGCTGGAGAACGACTCAAAATCAATCGACAACTCGTGCGTGCGGGAGGTCGGAACCAATCCGCCCAACGGGCCTCCGATGTGCAATGCTTTTACCGGTTCTTTAAATCCTTGTCCCAATTGGTCAATAACGGTGGATAAGGGAGTTCCCATTTCCACTTCATACATGCCCGGTCGGTTGAAATAGCTGTCGAGGCATACCAATTTGGTACCCGAAGATTTCTCGGTTCCAATGGCCTTGTAAGCTGGTCCGCCATGGGTCAGGATGAATTGCACGGTGGCCAACGTCTCTACATTGTTGACGATGGTTGGTTTGTTGAACAATCCCTGTTGGGCTGGAAAAGGTGGACGAACGCGTACTTCCGGGCGTTGGCCTTCGATGGAATTGATGAGCGCAGTTTCTTCTCCACAGATATAGGAGCCTTGTGCCTTGATGACTTTAAAATCAAAATTGAATCCGCTGCCGTCAATGTTTTGTCCCAGCAGGTTGTTGTCTCTCAGTTCCTGAATGGCATTTTCAACAATGGTCACTGACTCAGGATACTCAGCTCGGATGTAAACGATGCCCCACTCGGCTCCGATGCAATAGCCGCCAATCATCATTCCGAACAACACGGAATGCGGACGTTCTTCCAGGAGGTAGCGATCGGAGTATGCTCCGGGGTCGCCTTCATCGGCATTGCAAATAATGAATTTGGTCTCATTTTCAGTATTCCGGCAGAACTGCCATTTTACACCCATGGGGAATCCAGCGCCTCCTCGACCTCTAACACCTGAATTTTTGACATCTTCCAACACCTCTTCCGAAGGCCGTTTCAGCGCAGCCAACAAAGGGGCGTAATGTACTTCTAAACCTTGATAAGGTGCTGTTAAAAGAGGCGTACCCAATGCTTCTACATGGTAGTTGTCGACAGCTGGTTTGCCTTCGTTGACAATGGCCGCAATCTGATCGCCCGACATGGCCGAGTAGTTGTTGCCCTGGTAGTGAAAAGCTCCGTTTTCGTGGCAGCGCCCCAGGCAGGTCATGTGACCAATCTCATCGGCATTGACGTGTTTTTCCAATTCGTTGATAACCCCATCCTGTGTCCCGGCACAAAGGCACGCTGAACCGTTGCAGACATAGACTTTTTTACCCTTATTCTCTGGTTTCAGAAAATCGTAAAAGGTGGTGGTTCCGTAAGTATTTGCTTTGCCAACGAGGAATTCATCGGCCAATACTTCCAGCTCTTCTTTCGAAGGTGCACCGGTTTCCGTGGCCAACTGGCCCATCTTGTCAAACAAGTTATTTTTTAATCCTTGCCTTCCTGATAGTTCACTGAGGTTCTTTGACATGCCTTTATTCTTGCTCTTAAGTTCCTTGGAGCTCGCTGGATGGAGACTCCTTTGAATTCATGAAAATAGCAAAAAAGATCGGGATTGTTCAGTGAATGTTGCCGCATCTCATTAATCGATGCTCTGCGTTCGCCTTTGAACAAAACCAACCATACGATTGTATTCTTTCCAAATTTAACAGAATCTTACATGCAATGACGGTGAACCTAGCCGGAATCGACCATCCCAGAAACAACCATAAGAATTACTCCAGTCCCGAGGCATTTTTGAAAGACTGTGTTGCCCCTATTATCAGTTCGCAGGGAGACATTATCGCTCGTGTGGCAAGAGATTCGATCCAAAAAGAAAAACGACTCTTTTCTCAATTTAAGCAGTCGGAACAAAAGAGAACGTTGCGCACTTTCATGGCCGAAAATGCCAAATGTCGCTTTGAGCTTATTGGTATTGTGTTGGCCTTGTTTTCTGAGGAGGAAGTGGATTATTTCTTCCAACATGAAAACGTCATTTTAGCGGCCATGAAAAAGTTGCTCATTGAATATCTGGATGACCATTTGTACCAATTGCAATAAGAACTTCCATGGCCTGGCAAGTCTCGGCAGGCGATTGGGAGCTGCCGTTATCTAACTACTGGTGCGCGAAGCCAGGAAAAGGTTGGGTGATTTGTGGGCGAATACCATTGGTGTCCGAAAATCAAAAGACGCAATAATCGACCATTCCGACAAGGATAAGGAACGGTATGTTGACCTTGTCAACCGCTACTACCCTACCTATTTTGCAGCGGGAATACGAATCGAAAAAATTCCACCAGATAAATTGGCAAAACCGGTGGAGAGTGCCAAAGGACAGCCACTAATCGGCATGCATGCTTAAAATTCAATATAAAATATGCGGATGCCGAAAAGCTGTGAATAGAATAGGCACACGAATCATTTCAATTTTTTAATCATGAAAAATATGCTAATCGCTGCATTGTTTATTGCAGCCTTATTTACCTATGCCGAAGCTAAGGCACAAGCAGTAGTGAACGTATTGGTTCCATCACCTTGCCAATACATGGTAATCAACCACGTAGCTCCCATTGGAGGATGCGCAGAAATTCCCTGGCTTGCGTACAGCTGGCTGGTTCCTGCGGGTACGACTACCATCACCTCTCCTCCACCACCCCTGGGAATGTGGGTAGTTGGAGTGGATGTAATTGAACCTATTTCGGGCATGGTTGCCAGCGTTTCTGGCTGGACAGCAGTGCTGCCCTGCGGAGGGTTCCCAGCTGCTGTTCCGGGCCCATTTGGTGCATGCCTCAGTGGCGGAGTGAACTACACACAAGGTCCTACCTCTACCGTCAATATTTTGTAATGGCAAAAGGACCAGTAGAATTTAAAGCCGACAGGCCCCAGGTGGTCCGGTCGGCTTTTTTTGTTCAAAACATTTACAATTATTAGGAAAAACGAAAGCTCCCTGTTACTTTTGTCTCTCGAAATTAAAAGACCATGTTAATCACTAGAAAAAAATATCAAAAGCAGCTCAGTCCGGCCATGGACTTTGGACGTGGATATGCCACGCTCCAGCTCAGGTGTTTTAGCTAGTCATTTCATTACGACATAAAACAAAGCCTGGGCATTCGTCCGGGCTTTGTTGCTTTCTGGCTTTTGCCAAAGCTTCTCCACTTAATTATTTTATTTATCTGACACTGCGCAAGGGGTGTTCTATTGTTTTACCGTTATCACGATTTACTATGTATTGCCACAGGAATCAACCCGCAAGAGCGTTGCCCTAGACCCAGGTGTCGAGCCAACGATTAGAATGAATTATTGAAGAACATTTACACCCATTGATATGAACATACTTATTCACCCCAATGATTACATCATGCGGGCCAGCCAATTAATCGATGAGTACCAGTTCCTGAAGGCAAAACAAGTATTGGAAGAATTACTTGAAAAAGAGCCTGCTCACGGACAGGGACATCACCTGTTGGCCTTCGTGCTGCTAACTGGCATGGACAACATGGCCGATGCGGAACGCCACTACAAATTGGCGATTCAATTCGCGCCCCGTTTTCCTTACGCCTACCGCAACTATGCGCAATTGCTGATCTACGGTGGTCGGTATGAAGCGGCCATCGAAGTGGTTGACCAAGCGTTGAAAATGCACAGCATTGAGCAGTCCATTTTTTACGCAAACAAAGGCAAGGCTTTGGAATTGCTGAAGCGTTTCAAAGAAGCCAAAACCAACTACAAGCTGGCCATAGCATGCACTACCAATGACCATGACATCTCCAACTACGAGGAGCATGTGAAACGGGTCAAAAAGCGCATCAAGGAAAGCACGAAAAAAGAGCGGTCTAAAAAGCCGAAAAAGGTGGAACAACCCAAGGAAGTAAAAATGCCTTCCCGGTTTTCAACGCCTCAGATTGTGTAATTGAAAAAACCGCTCCGATAGCTATCGGAGCGGTTTTTTTTGTTCAACAATCACTTTAAGCAGTAGATGGATTTGGCAGTGTGAAAGGCACCTTTATTCAATCAATTTCTTCTCAGTAATCTCATCCTTGTCAAAAAAGCCATCCTTGTTCTTGTCTATGTATGTGGTGGTCACCGTATCGCGGAATTCTACCATCTTATCGAAGAATTCATCTTTGTCCAAATCGAAAAAATCAGCTGTTTTAACTCCTGCTTGGTTGTAGGTAGACTGCATCTCAAAGACTAAATCTCCCTCCGCGTCCATCATTTCGAAAAGGAGCTCTCCATATTGGTTGTATTGAAAAACCAAATCGAACTGATCGTCTTCGTCCAAATAACAATTCTTTGAAGCGAGCTTATCCGTGCTTTTCCAGCGATACTCCACACAGTCATTTGCCTCTTTCGATACGTACATGATATCAGTACCCGTGTAATATTGCAAATCGTCATAGGCTGAATACCAACCTACGGCCAAAGTGATGCACACCACCACTAGAACCGGTATCATTTTATTTTGCCATTGCCCCAACTGGTTTGCTGTTTTCTCAACCGGTTTGCTTACCTCTTTTTCCCGGTGTTCATCAAACCTTTCGATGCAAATTGTTGCCCGCTCCAAATCGATTTCTCCAACCATCACCATGTATCCATCTTCCCGATCGGCCATCGCAAAAAATGGATCAAATTCACGAAAATTGACTTTGATTTCAAATGGAATTTTTTCCTGCTCCAGTATTTTGAGGTAAGGCTTGATGTCAGCCAATTCTGGAAGCTGAATTAATGTCACTAACTTATCCATAATCAATGGTTTGGGGGAAACAAGTTGTTGGCAGGGAACTCCGTAAAATTATGCAAAAACCGGGCAAATGGTTTTACTGGTGCCAAGGTCCTGGAATTAGCAGAACCAGGCAGATTCCATTATTCTGGTCTCCTTTTTGTAACGTTCGCAAAATCCTGTATTATTACTGTTAAGGAAATGCATATGACCCATCGCATCTGTTTGTTTGTTGTTGCCTGCCTGTTATCATTGAGTGGTTCCGGTCAAACTCTGGAGGAAGCCTTGACCAGCCCCGCTACTATCACAGAGCTGTCTCTAAATTGTGCCACCGATGACTGCGATCGCTTCTTCGACAATATCCGGGCATTTACCAACCTGCGCATTCTTTCGGTGGCGTATTTGCAGGATGAAGCTCCTTTGCGGCAGCTCGAAAAGAGTTTTGTACGTGATTTAACCATCTCCTTTTCTCCCGGCCTAAACCTAAACACTGTTTCGAAACGCCTGTCCAACTGCCGGGCGTTGCGCACCTTGCAACTGCCTAACAACAAGCTGACCACCTTGCCACGCGGCATCAGTCGGCTGGAACAGGTGGAGCACCTGTCTTTTGCCAACAACCAATTAGACATCGCTCAGGCAGTCAGCAGAATCAATTCGCTTCCGAGGTTAAAATCCCTGGATGTGTCTTCCAACCAGCTCAACGACTTACCTTCGAGTTTGACAGAATTGACCCAACTACAAAAGTTGGATGTCAGCCAAAACAACCTGACCGACCTCCCCTCTACCCTGGGCAATTTGCGCTATCTCAACGCTCTGGACATTTCCCAAAATTTACTCATTGACCCAACCGCCTCTTTGGAGCCGGTGCGCTCTCCCCGTTTATTGGAGTTGCAAGTGGATGAAGTTCGACTAACTGAACAAAAACGCAAGCGGCTGCTAGAACTTTTTCCAGCTGCCGATATTGACTTTAAAACCAGCGGGCGGTTAAGCGAACTTCCCGGACCAGAAGACGAATCAGCGACCAGCGACAAGAAAAACGAAACAACCGATTCCACCAAAAGTGCCAACGCTGACCTTGTAATAACGAACCCCGTAACGCCTCAAACGACCTCTATTGATAGCCTTCGTTTTGGCCAACTCAACATTGGTCAAAAAAAGCTAAAGGCGCACAGCACTGCTTACGTGCATTATGCCAAAATGATGAACAACGAGCGCTTCCAGTACACTTTTGATACACTGCTTTTTGAGGCTCGATACCAGGACAGTACCTACAGCAATGTTTGGAAAATTACCGCAGGGAGCAGCTTTGACAACATTGCCTTGCAGATGGCTAAAAAGCCGGCCAAAGGAGAGATTTGGTTTAAATTCAGACGGACCACCAAATGGTGTTTCATTTTTGCGGGTTCACCGGCTCTTGGCACATACCTGCGCAGAAACCATCCGGAAGAGCGCGCATACTCCGATATGGTATGGGTCTATGACGAGGGTTTTGACAAAAAGGCTTTCAAGAAAAACTTCATCAAGAACAAATTCTGGACGGATTTCCGGCTGTACTATGACGATGCTGCCAAAACGTTTACCATGGAGTTTAAATCGCTCGATGGCACGACCAGCATAAAGGCCCACCCACGGTTGCCGAATCGGGATAAACCGGAAGATATGTCCACCAAAACTTATCCGCAAAGGCACATTCGCTATATGCGCACATTGGACAGAAGGAAAAAGTCCTTTCACCGCTCCCTGGCCCGAAACAAACAGCGCTACGAAAAACAACTACTCAAATCTCAGAACGCAGCATGGGCAGATTTTCGAAAGTTCCACATGAGTGATGCTGAACTAAAAATGTCGAGAGAAGAATGGATGGCTTATTATGAAACTGTTTTGGCCGATGAAAAGGTCGCCATGTACAATGCCCCGGCAAGTGCGGTAAACTTTGAACACAGCCTGTTTTTATCCAACTACAAAACAGGAACCCTCGGTGCTGAAATTCTCGACTACGCCAAGCTACAACAGGTCGAAGCTCAATTCCAGGACGAGGGAGGAAACCTATTGGTAGTCCAGAACATTTGCGTGATTGAGCCCAACATAAAACACATGTATGCGCAGAAGGGTTCCAAAAGCACCATGCCAGCAACTTTGTACCTCGATTTGGCCACGGAGACCTGCGTAGTGCTCGAACTACTCAACGGAGATATGGCCATTGTGCCAGCATCAGAATTTAAGAAAGCAGGGCTGGCCGAACACCCGGATCATGTTTTTACAGCAAGGCGGTTTGACCGCAAGCTCACCCACGTAGGATTGCTCCGAGAGCACTTGAATCTTTAGGATTTCCACTAATTCCAGACTGAACTGTAACGTTTTTACAAGATTGCATTATCAGTGCAATATGAACACCGCAACGAACCCATATCATCAATCAGCCTCGGCCATTGCTTCGGAAGAAACTGAAGTGAGTGCCGCCCAACAGGATCTACGCCAATTTGCTCCCTTGTACGACCGCTATTACATTTCCATTTTTCGGTTTGTCTTTAAGCGGGTCGAATCGGAGGATACAGCTGGAGAAATAACAGCTCAGGTTTTTGCCAAAGCGTTGGCCAAAATTGGCCAGTATGAATCGCGGGGACTCCCCTTTTCATCGTGGTTATTTCGCATTGCACGCAATGAACTCAACCTGCTCTTCCGGTCCCAAAAAAACCAGAGAATCGTAAGCATCGAGTCGGTACAAGTGACCGAGTTGACCGAGTCAGATTCGGAGGATGTTAAAACCAAAGAGCAGCAAATGGAATGGTTGGTGGAAGGTTTGCGCGCCCTCTCAGCAGAAGAAGTTGAACTCATTGAAATGAAATATTTCGAGCAACGCTCCTACCGGGAAATCGGAGAAATTGTTGATTTGGAAGAAGGCAACGCACGGGTGAAGGTGTTTCGAATAGTTAAAAAATTAAAATCCATCATGCACGAGATGCATGCCAAAAAGCACTGATATGAACCGGATGAATGTTAAAGTCGATCGCCCGGAAATCACGGACGACCAAATCCTGAAGCACAAAAATTTTGATCAGGTAGTACAGGCTGCATCAACAGCTTCCACCGCGGCTGCCAGCGGATTAACAGCCATAAAACTGTGGATAATCCTGGGCACAGTTGCCTTGGCTGCCCCACTCACCTACCTGTTGATGGCAGATGAGCCTGTAGAAAATGAATCCACTGCGTATGCTCCTGCTGTGCAAGAAACGAGCAATGAAGTGGCGACCGCCAAGTTGAAAGTTGATCCTCCCAGCAAAGGGCAGGACATACCTTATGAACTATTTACGGTCCAAAATGAAAAAGGTGGCGTTATCACCTCTGCCTCTGATTCAAAAATCAGCATTCCTGCTGACTGTTTTCAATATCCTGATGGTAGTCCTGTGGAGGGCGCAATCGAGATTCAGTACAGGGAATTTCACAAGCCGCTCGATTTCTTTTTATCGGGCATCCCCATGACCTACGACTCTGCGGGCACCAACTACCATTTTGAATCAGCCGGAATGTTGGAAATACTGGCTTTTAAAGATGGCCAACCTGTCAACATCAAGCCAAGTCAGGAGATTCAGGTAGACCTCGTATCGGAAACCGCGGCCAGCAACTTCAACACTTATTATTTTGACACAGCTGCAGGCAAATGGTCCTATGAAGGTCAACATGCGATTGAATCCTACGAAGCAAGCTCAGTGTCGGAAGCAACGGCCATGACTCCGCTTCCTGAACCAGCCAAAGATTTGCCTATTCCCGTCAAACCACGCAAAGCCCAGAAGGACAAATTCGCCTTTGAATTGGCCATTGATGAAGAAAAATTTCCAGAACTGACGACTTACGAAAATGTGCTGTTTGAAGTGGACGAGGAAGCTTCGCAGTTTGAACCCGACTTCTACCGGATTGACTGGGATGCTGTGGAGATAGCCCAAGTGGCCAAATCGGAGAACGAAAACTGCGAACTACGCTTGATAAAAGAGGATACTTCCTTTACGGTTGAGGCTTACCCGGTGTATGATGCAGCCGACTACGAAAATGCCATGGCACAATACAAGGAGCTGATGACCACTTACGAGACCAGACGAAAGGAAGATGACAAAGCGGAAGTACGCGCCAGAACTGTGATAAAGCAACGGGAACAGGCTGCAACGACCAACACCCTGGTGGAAAGTTTAGTGGCACAATCAGGACTAGAACCCGCAGTAAGGCGCACGATTCCCGTTCCTAACATTGGAATTTGGAATTGCGATGCCCCCATTTCTCTGCCTCCTTTAGGGGTGGACATCCTGGCCCATTTCTACGACAAAGGCGGCAACGACCTTGCCTATAGCAACTTGTATGTGGCCAATTCTCGCAAAAATGCTCTTTTCAATCTGGGACAGTCCAGCGAGGCGCGCTATTTCAAAGGGGGACAAAACACCCTCTGGCTGGTCACCGAAACCGGAGAGATTGCCATTGCCGAAAAAGATGCTTTTGACCACATTCAGCCCTTCCAGGAAATTCTGGTATTCAAGCTACTGGTATTGGACGAACTGGAGGGATTGAAACAGTTGCGCGAACTATTAGATTCCTGATTTTCAAGTGCGATTAGAGCCCAGCCACATCTCGTATCCTTCCTTATTTTGAGCCTTGTTAAAGTTTATGAGACAGGGTTGAAACTATACTTCGAGATTAGCGTAGTTACTTGTTTGCATTTACTTCGTGGAACCACCTCCTCTTCCATTCGGATCGAAACTAAATCGTCTATGGCATCAGCTGAGCCACTTGGGCGTTGGGTATTCTGATGATACCCAAATTCAGAAAAAGATAATTCTCAGCAACCGGGCCGGAATATTGCTGTCCGCTCTCTTGATTTTAGTCGCTCCTCCTATTGCCTGGCAAGGTATGCCCAAAACGGCCGAAGGACTTCCAATCGTTCTGTTCATTTTTCTCATTGGAATTGCACTCAACCACATTGGATGGAACAAGGTGAGCCGCATTGCAATGAGCCTGTGTTTTCCCGTTGTCGTGACTTTCCTCAGCATCTTCGAAAAGTCCTTTGGGCCTTCTGAAATCGTTCACTACATTGCTCCAATAGCAACTATCAGCGCGAGCATTACCGTACCCATGGCCCTGTTTACCTGGCAGGAGAAAAAAATTATTATCCCTGTTTTGATTATCCACCTTTCGATACAATTACTGCAATACCCAGTTCACGAAGCATTTGGTGTAGGCATTGAAAATTCATTGCACGAATTCACCAATTTCATTCCAATGTATACCACTATGATCCTGGCAACTTTTGCGGCCTGGTTAGGACTTTATTCTTTTTTGATGCAGGTGAACAATCGATTCGAATTAGACAATTCCAGGCTTATCCAAGAACTGAAGGGTAACAACATAGAACTATCTCAAAAAAACAAAGACCTTACACAATTCTCACACATTGTATCGCATGATTTGAAAACTCCTGTCAGGGGAATTTCCTCGCTGGCCTCTTTTCTGGAAGAGGACATTGGCGGACACCTTGAGGAAATACCACCCAACGTCAAAAGCTCGCTTGATCTTCTGAAGAGTCGTGCCATCCGCATGGAGGCATTGATTGATGGGATTCTCAGCTATTCCAAGGCTGGCACCAACTTAAACCATCAGGCGGTTCAACTAGATAAGCTCGTTAAGGAATTGTTGCAAGAGATGAAACTTCCAGATGCAGCCACAGTGAAGGTTGCCAACCCGTTACCCGCTTTGCAAGCGAACCCTACCGAATTCTATCAGCTTTTTCAAAACCTGATAAGCAATGCCATCAAACACAATGATTCAGACAAGCCTGAAGTAACAATCACCATCCAAATAGGGGCATCGAACTTTACCATTTTTGTGACTGACAATGGCCCCGGAATAGCCACGAGATACCATCACAAGGTGTTTCAGATGTTTCAAACAGCGAACGATGAGCAAGTGATTGAAAACTCAGGAATCGGTCTACCCATTGTCAAAAAAATCATCGAACGTTACTCCGGCACCATCCACCTAGACTCTAGTGTAGGAAGAGGCACCACTTTCATCATCACCCTTCCCAATGAGCTCTTAATCATGCAATAACGTATGGTAACCTAACCCGAACAAAATCATATCTTGTTCGGGCTATTCTTTTTGTTTCAACCAACCATTTAGTCCAATGCTAAAAAAATCCTTTTTGTTCATAGTTATTGCCGCGGCATTTCTATGCGGCTGCGCTCAGCCTGAAGATTCTAAAGCGACACCAACCGTTATTGCAGAACCAGCAAATGAAGCCATAGAGCAAATTGAGGCTTCTGCAAGTGAAATCAATGTGGAGTCCAAAAAAATCAGTGAGGATATTGACAGCTTATTAAACAACTTGTAACAACAAAATTTAAGATGAAAGCACTTCTATCGATCATACTGATTGCTATAATGGCAACAGCTGTAAATACACAAGTACTTGCTCAAAAGCCTGACCATGCCAAGGCAAAAATGCAAAAAGACAAAGCCGAGAAAGAAATGAAAGAAGGCAAGGACAAAGCTGAGAAGGAAATAAAGACAGGCAAGAAAAAGGCAGAGAAGGAAATGAAGGAAGGCAAAGAAAAAGCTGAGAAAGCAGAAAAAAAAGGTAAAGAGAAAGCAGAAAAAGAAGCGGGTGAGACCAAGGAAAAAGGCCATGCATACGGCAAGAACAAGGGAGAAAAAACAGGCAAAGAATTCGGACAAGATAGAGCCGCTGCTGCGCGCACCAACAAACAAAAGATGGATAAAGCCGAATCTGACCTGAATGATGCAGAAAAAAACGTGCAATCATCCAGAGAAAAGATGGCTGAGGCCCGAAAAAAACTGGAAGAGAAAAAAGAGAATGCCGAAATAGCGGCCGATGAGTACGAAGTAAAGAAGGCAAAAATTGACGAACTGGAGAAGAGATTAGACGCTCTGGACGCCAGGAATAAGATGGAAATAGAACGTCTTAGCAAGCAAAAGGACCAATAGAAAGGAGGACTACGACCAATTATTTCACCGTATAAAATTCCGATTCTATTCTGGAGGTAATCACAAAGAGCTCAATCATGCGGTTCTCGTCCTGTTAATGGAGCCTTTGCTAGTCGTGTATTTTGAAACTATACTTCGAGATTAGCGTAATTAATTGTTTATATCTACTGCGTGGAACCAAGTCCCCTTCCAATCGGATCTAAACTAAAGCGCCTTTGGCATCAACTGAGCCATTTGGGCGTTGAGCATACCGACAATTTAGAAGTTCAGAAAAAGATAATTCTCAGCAATCGGGCAGGAGTATTGCTGTCAGTGCTCTTGCTTTTAGTCGCTCCCCTAGTTGTTTGGCACGGTAAGCCCGAAGCCGCAGCGAGGCTTCCAATCGTTCCGTTAATTCTTCTCATTGGAATCGTTCTTAACCATATTGGATGGAACAGGTTGAGCCGCATTTCCATGAGCCTTTGCTTCCCGTTCGTAGTCACTTTTATCAGCATCTTCGAAAAATCCCTGGGACCTTCTGAAATCGTTCATTACGTTGCTCCAATAGCGGCAATTAGCGCGAGCATTACCATCCCCATGGCCTTGTTTACGTGGCAAGAGAAAAGATTCGTTATTCCTGTTTTGATCATCCACCTATCGATACAATTACTGCACTACCCTATTCATGACGCGCTTGGTTTAGGTATTGAAAATTCCTTACACGAATTCACCAGCTTCATCCCCATGTATACCACCTTAATGATAGCATCTTTCGCGGCTTGGTTAGGGCTGTATTTTTTCTTGATGCAGGTGAACAATCGATTCGAATTAGACAATTCCCGACTTATCGAAGAACTGAAGGAGAACAACAAAGAACTATCTCTAAAGAACAAAGATTTATCGCAATTCTCACACATTGTATCGCATGATTTAAAAACTCCGGTGCGGGGTATCTCCTCCCTGGCCTCGTTTCTGGAAGAGGACATTCGCGGGCACCTAGAGGAAGTGCCGCCCAACATCAAAAGCTCTCTTGATCTTCTAAAGAGCCGTGCCATGCGAATGGAGGCCTTGATTGATGGAATCCTCAGCTACTCCAAAGCTGGCACTAATTTAAACCTACAAGCAGTTCAACTGGATCTGCTCGTAGAAGAATTGTTGCAAGAAATGAAACTACCAAAGACAGCCACTGTGACGGTTACTACCCCATTGCCCACCTTGCAAGCCAATCCGACCGAATTCTATCAGCTTTTTCAAAACCTGATAAGTAATGGCATCAAACACAATGATTCAGACCATCCAGAAGTAACCATCACCACACAAATTGGAGCAGCGCACTTTACCATTTTTGTGACAGACAACGGCCCCGGAATAGCCACAAAATACCACAATAAAGTGTTTCAGATGTTTCAAACAGCAAATGATGAGCAAGCGATTGAAAACTCAGGAATCGGTCTGCCCATTGTCAAAAAAATCATCGAACGTTACTCCGGCACCATCCACCTGGACTCTGCTGTCGGAAGAGGAACCACCTTCATCATCACTCTTCCCAATACACTGTTACTCGCGAAGAAACGTGTGGTAATCTAGCATCAATTTGCTCGTCTTTTTCTTTTGCCGCAACTTTGATGAAAGCGGCAAAATGCTCAAAAAGTCACTCACCGTAGTCAATTGGATAGCCCTGGCGCTTGGTGTAGGCGCCTTTCTTGCCAAATACATTCATCCGCAGGTACTTTTCCCCATTCAGTTCTTACCGCTTTTGCTTCCGGTACTTGGTTTGGTTTTTCTGCCATTAACATGGTGGGCCCGACACACGAAACAACCGTGGTTACTGGCTTCAAATGGTTTATTCTTGCTCGCCTGGTTATTACCTTTAATGCTAAGGCAGAATGTCAAAGCTCCGCCTGCCCCTGCAGTCAACGACTTAAAAATGGTGAGTTACAACGTGGGACAATTCCAAAATGATAGTGCTCGGGTCAACGGCATCATTCAATTTCTGAAAGAGGAGCAGCCCGATATTATCTGCTTGCAGGAATTTGGTCTGTTTGAAAAATGGCAAGACCGCACTTTACTCGTTCGTTATTTTGCCGAGCGGCTGCAAATGGAACATTACCATTTTGCGTTTGAAACGAATAACATTTTTGGATTGGCCATTTTTTCCAGGTTTCCAATCGAACGCTCACAAACGATTTTTCTACCTATCACTGTCACGAATGGTGCGGTACTTTATGAGCTAAACGTGCGAGGCCAACCAATCAACTTGTTGCATTTTCACCTCTATTCCTTCAACCAGGCCAATTTGGGACACTCTAACTGGCAGCGGCTGAAACTGGCCTTTGAACAACAGTCGGATAACCTGAACAAAATAAACCTCGCCACCTCCAAAGTCACCGCTCCCCTATTGATGGTGGGCGATTTAAACAACATACCCGGTAGCTACTTTCACCACCAGTTGCACCGAGAATACCAGGACTCTTTTTGGGCAGCTGGCAAGGGAACGGGTTGGACTTTTCAAAAAGGATGGTTGGGCACCCGCATAGATTTTCAGTTTGCCTCAGAAGGTTGGACGGTGCTGACCCATCAGGTAAAGTCAATCAACTTCTCGGATCATTATCCGGTCTCAGCGACCTACCGACTCAACTAAACCGAACATATCAGGACGCTTTTTTTTGCATCACCTGCCTGTGCAAGGGGCTTTTCTTCGGTTCAGGCTCTTCCCCAAAAAAGTCTGACTTCATCGTTGTCCAAACTCCTGGAAACAAATCGCGCATTTGAACCCGAGGCTCGTAATCTTGCTTGTTGATAATGAATTTCGGTTCCAATCGATTGCGAAAAATGCGGATCACGTGTTTTTCAAACTCCTTCACCTTGCGATTGCTTTCGCGGTGACTGTGAATATCTTCCTGGCTGGCATCAAAATCCATCAAAGGATAGACATGCAGAATGATTTCACACCGAGCCAATACCTTTTCCACCTTTTCCCGAACGGGAGGTGTGAGTTGCTTTTTTCGACCTGCCGGTTCAGTTAATTCATTGGCAACAAATCGATACAACTGGTTTTGATTCGATGATTCAACATCTTCCAAATGCCCGGAAAGTCTGCGAAAAGCAGGCCTTGCAGTCAGATGATAGTTGTCTCCCGTCTGGCCAATGTAAAAAAACTGAGTGCCCCGATAAGACAGTTCTATGATATAGATAAGGTAACACCGTTGGAAATGTTTCCCTTCCAGTTTAAACTTAAATCTGTTAATAATCCCCTGTTTTTGAACGCATTGGGGGGCAATGCGTGATTTGCATATTTTTATTCAATTTAGTCAAAAAAAACGAGGATTGAAAAGACCAACCATCTCTTTGCCCCGGTCAAAGCATAATTTTTAAATTACAGGCTCTAATGCTATCGATGATGAATTTTAATAAAAATAGTGCCGTAATCCCGCTCTGGTTGATGCTCACACTGGTGGTCTCTCTTCAAGAAAACTTGACTGCTCAAGAGGAGAAATTCAATCAAAATCAAACCCTCACCTATCAGGAAACCATTGCGGCCTACGAGCAATTGGGTGCCAATTCTTCGGTAGCCAGATTGGTGCAATACGGCCCAACTGACAGTGGCGAACCGCTGCATCTATTTGTATTGTCAAAAGATCGAGTATTCAATCCGGCAACAATTGAAAAGCCAGTGATCCTCATTAACAATGGCATTCATCCCGGAGAACCTTGTGGTGTGGATGCCAGTTTGAAACTGGCCAAAGAATTGCTCGAAGGCATTGACCAGCCCAACAGTCCGCTCAACAATGTGGTGGTGGCCATCATTCCTATTTACAATGTTGGCGGATCGCTCAACCGCGGTTGTTGCAGCCGGGCCAACCAAAACGGCCCTGAAGCCTATGGTTTTCGAGGCAATGCGCGCAACCTCGATCTGAACCGTGACTTCATCAAATGTGACTCTAAAAATGCCTGGAGTTTCACCCGAATTTTCACGCAATGGGACCCGGCTATCTTTATAGACACGCACACGTCCAACGGAGCCGACTACCAGTATACCATGACCTTGATTGCCTCGCAGCACAACAAGATGCACCCAGCCCTGAGCAGCTACTTAAACGACAACATGCTTCCGCACCTTTATGGCGACAAAAGCAAGCCTTTCTCGATGTGTCCTTATGTCAATACATTGGACAAAATCCCGGACAACGGCATTGTCGGCTTTCTCGATCTTCCACGCTACTCCACGGGCTACACTTCCTTGCACAACACCATTGGTTTTACCACTGAGGCGCACATGCTCAAACCATTTAAAGATCGGGTTATCGCCACGCATTGGCTGTTAAAAGCAATCATCGAAAAGGCAGCTGCCGACCACACTAAATTGACCGCCAGTCGAGCTACTGCAAAAGCTGCCAGCCAAACGGCTACGAAGTTTGACATCAATTGGACGCTGGATTCTTCGGACTTCACCCAGTGGAAATTTGATGGTTACGAAGCCCAATTTATTCAAAGTGAGGTCACCGGCAAAGAACGGCTACGATACGATCGCTCACAGCCATTTTCCAAAAACATACCTTACTACAACTCTTATCGCCCCACTGTCTCGGTAGATAAGCCGTTGTATTACGTCATTCCGCAGGCGTGGCAGGCAGTCATCGATCGGTTGCAACTCAACGGGGTTGAGGTAAAAAAACTAAAGCAAGACATTTCACTTTCAGGAGAGGTGTATTTCATCGACCAATACGAAACGGCCAAGTCACCTTATGAAGGACATTACTTGCACCACCACACCGAAACCCGAACAGAAAATCAAACCATGCTTTTCCGAAAAGGGGATGTGGTTGTGCCGGTGAATCAAACAACAAACAACTACATTGTGCACGTGCTGGAGCCCTCCGCACCGGATTCCTATTTTAACTGGAATTTATTTGATCCCATCCTGCAACAAAAGGAATGGTTTTCCAGCTATGTTTTTGAAGATGAAGCAGCCGAAATGTTGGCAAAGAACCCAGCCCTAAAAATGGAATTCGAACAGGCAAAAAAAGAAAATCCACGGATGCGGGAGAATGGTTTTTCACAGCTCTTCTGGCTTTATAAGCATTCGAAAAATTACGAGCCTACGGCCAACCGCTATCCGGTTATGCGGCTGACAAAAGCAACGAAACTTCCACTCTGATCTTCTTGCCCTGCACTCACTTCATTAATTTACCTGCTATGCAACATCATACAAGCCTTCGAAATGTTTTGGCTCTTAGTCTTATCGTACTGATTTCCTACAGTTTTAAAGCGCCTGTTGCTTCTGAACTTGATGCGCTCAAAGGTATGTTGGGCACCTGGGAGGGACACGCTGGAAAAGACGCCCGATTTGTGGAAAAATGGGTGCAATCGGATGCATCAACTTTCCTGGGGGAAGGATACTTCATCAAAGGCACTGATACGGTGTCGCGTGAATTTTTACGCATTCAGCAAATACGCAACTACGTGGTTATGATCAACATCGTTGGCAATCAGGAGCCGGTGCTATTTACTTTGGTGAAGGATTCGGACAATACCTGGGTATTTGAAAATAAAGAGCATGAATTTCCGCAACGGGTTATCTATTCCAATCCCGATGAAAAGACGCTCAACGCCTGGGTAGAAGGAAAACAGGCAGGCAAAGAAATGCGCAAGGATTTCCCGATGAAACGCATTCAATAATTACTCATTGCGCAACGAATCAGCTGGATTGGCCAGGGCCGCTTTGGACGCTTGAAACACGACTGTCAACAAAGCAATCAGGGCAATACCGATGGTGGTGAAAACAAAAGCCGTCCAGCCAATGCCAATGTGGTAAGCAAACCGCTCCAACCAGTCGTTCATCAAAAAGTAAGCAACGGGCCAGGCAATCACATTGGCCAGCAACACCAACTTTAGGAAGTCCTTGACCAACAGCATCACCAGTTTCGAAGTGGAGGCCCCTAACACCTTACGGATGCCTATCTCTTTCCTGCGTTTTTCAGAAGTGAAAGATACGAGGGCAAAAAGTCCGAGGCAAGCGATGAAAATGGCCAACAAAGAAAAGTTGGCTACAAGCCGACCCAGATCATCCTGGGATTGATACAAATTATCCAGGCGTTCATCCAAAAAGGTGTAATCGAAGGGATTGTCGGGTGCTACTTTCAACCATTCTTCTTCTATACTTGCCAGGGCTTGGGGGATGTTTTCACCCGAAATGCGCACGGCCACAAACTTGGTAAAAAAGGGCTTCGTCCTTTTGCTGGGAATATTGAGGGCAAATGGCGCAATGGGATCTTGAAGCGATACGAAATTGAAGTCTTTCATCACCCCTACCACCACTTCGCGGCCATCGGGTGTGTGAAATCGCTTGCCCAGTGCTTCTTCCGGAGTTCCCCAATTCAGCCTTTTCACCATGGTTTCATTGATGAGGATGGCCAGCGAATCATCGGTTTTCATCTCTTCTGAGAAGTTCCGCCCTGCCACCAACTCAATTTCAAACGTTTCCACAAATGATTCGTCCACCAGCATGCAAGGGAAGTACACCCAATTGCCAGGTTCGCGGCCCTCATAGCTGTATTCGTAAGTATTGTGACGTTCACCAAACACCTCATTCATGCTGGTTACATTGACAATTTCGGGATGGCTGAGCAGCCCATCACGAAATGCTTTAAAGCGAACAGGGATGGGATTTTTTGCCGGGAGCACCACCACCAGCTCATCGTTGAAGCCTAAATCAACATCGCGCAGGTAATTAAACTGTCCATAAATGATCAGGGTGCTGATGATCAGAATAGCAGAGATGGCAAATTGAAGTACCACCAGCATTTTCCGAAAGTACTCACTGCCCTTGCCTGGTTTCCCCCCACCACGCAGCACCGAAATGGCATCGAACGAAGACAGATAGAAGGCCGGGTAAAACCCGGAAGCAATGCCAACAACAATGCTGAGCACCAGCAGACCGACAAAGAAAATGGGGTGGTAAAAATTGTGCAGTTCCAATTCCTTTCCCGCCAGGTTGTTGAAAAGAGGCAAAAATACTTCGATGAGACAAAGCGCCAACAACACCGCCAGCAGACACATGATTACGGACTCTCCCAAAAACTGTTGAATGAGCCTTCCCCGGCTGCTGCCCAACACTTTACGCATGCCCACTTCCCGTGCTCGATTAGCTGAGCGCGCGGTGGCCAAACTCATAAAATTGATGCTGGCCACCAGCAGGATAAAAATGCCGATGATGGCAAAAATGAACACATCCGACTCATTCCCATTTCGCTCAATCTCATAGTCGAGGTGACTGTTGAGGTGAATAGAAGTAAGTGGTTGCAGGTAATGCGTTATTTGCGGCCGGATGAACTCTGGGTAATACTTTTGAATAAATGCGGGAAACTGCTGCTCCAATAACTCGGGTTTGGCATTCTCCTTCATCAATAAATAGGTCCAGCAGGGGTTCCAAATCCAATTGTTTTTCAGGTTGGCCCCCATGTATTTCCTCAACGTTGAAAAGGATATCAGTCCTTGAATTTGAAAGTGAGATTGAGCCGGAATATCCCCAAAAATACCTGTCACCGTTAAAGTCACATCTCCTTCGAGGCGAATGAATTGTCCGATAGCATCTTTGTTCCCAAAATATTTGGTGGCCAATTCCCGGGATATAACAATGGTATTGGGCGCATTGAGAACCGTTTCCGGATTGCCCTGATCCAATGGAAAATCAAACACGTCAAACACATTGGAATCCGCGAAAAAGATTTGCTCCTCGTTGTACTTTTCCTCTTCAATCCGGAGGGTGGCAGTGGGCAACTGAAAATTGAAAAAACGCACTTGCTGCTCGACCAGGTCGCTAAAATCGCTGGCCACGGCAGGGCCTACCGGAAAAGGGTTGCTGCAACTTTCTTCTCCTTGTCCTTCTTGGTCAATCTTCTCAACAATGCGAAATATGCGATCGGCTTTTCCGTGGTACTGGTCGTAGCTCGACTCATCCCAGATATACAAGGCGATCAACACGAAGCTGGCGATACCGATGGCCAACCCCAAAATGTTGATCAGTGTATAAATACGGTTGCGCCTCAAGTTTCTAAAAGCAACCACCAAATAACTTCGCCACATATGCTTCTATTCTAATACAGCATCCTTTGAGTCAACAGACATGCCAAACAAGGGGATCAACTGTTTTTCAACAAGTTAACCGAAACATCCTTGATAATAAAGCAAGCACATGTCCGACTTAGGACGGCAAAATGTACGAATTCGGACAGTAACCTCCGGGACAAACTCTCAGTCAAAACGCGGCAGTTATAGACAATTTGTTGTCGATAACTTGGAAAATGGGGTGTTTTGGGCGGTTCAATATTGGTTATGTTTGATTCATTCGCGAATAGTACAGTCATCAAACTATGAAAAAACTACTCTTAATTTTTGCCATTGGATGCTTCTTCATTTCCAATGCTACGGCCCAGTCCACAGAGGATCAGGAAAAATTCAACACTGCAAAATTGCACTTGGCCAACCACAAAATTGATCGGGCACTTCCTATTCTGGAGGAACTTTGGTACAAAGACCAGGAAAATGCTAACCTCAACTATCTTTTGGGCCTTTGCTATGTGAAAGAAGGGGTCAAAATCGGGCAAGCGGTCGAACTGCTTGAAACAGCTTCAAACCTTTACTCTACTGACTACGATGCCGGTTCAAACAAAGAAAGAAGGGCTCCTGAATATGTGTATTACTACCTCACCATCGCTTACAGTTTGGACGGACAATGTTCCAGTGCTCTGACCTCACTCAATCAATTCTACTCTATTTACTCTTATGAAGATGAGTACTACCTGATTGATGGTCAAAAGTGGGTGCGCGAATGTAACCTGATGAAAAAAGAGCAAGAGCGCTCAGAACAACTGATGGCTCTGGACAAAAGATTGGAAGAACAAGACGCAACCGAAGAGGTAGCTATGAACGGAGAAATTCCTGAAGAGCCAATCGTAGAGGAAGTTGTTGAAGAAGTTGTGGTTGAAGAAGCTCCTACGCCTGCCCCGCAAATCAAAGAGCGTTTGAACCGTTACAAAGCCAACGAAAACAAAACTATTTCTACCAAGTCAATTGACTATACAACGATTGCTTCTCTTTACGGTGTTCAGGTTGGTGCCTTTTTGGAGCCTAAATTCACCCGAGAGTTTGAGCGCTTGAAAAACGTAGAAGTTTATGTGGATAAAAATGGTGTTTTCCGTTATGTCATAGGCCGCTTCAATTACCGCGGACAGGCCGAAACATTGTTGGGTCACATTAAAGAAGCTGGTTACAAGGATGCCTTCATTGTGGATGTGAACGATGACATTAAATACTCCGAAGAAGTGGTCACAGTTGGTGATGAATCCATCAAGTGGCAAATTGCCGGCAAGGTCGATTTCAAGGTTCAAATTGGTGCCTTTCGACAAATAATCCCCGAACAAATTGCCCTCACCTATCTTCAGGTAGACGGTATCAAAGAATTCAAACAACAAGAATTGACCATTTTAACGGTGGGCTCTTTCGACTCTTACGACAAAGCTGCCTTGCAAAAAGAAGCGTTGCGTGGGAAAGGAATTGAAGATGCTTTTGTTGTCGCTTTCAATTACAACCGTAAAATTCCATTGGATGAGGCAAGCAAACACCTGGGCCAGCCTGTTCCTGCTACAGGAGAGGTCATCACTCCGAACAGCAAGAAGAAACGCAAATAGTATGAGATAGAGCCGCTCCATTAGCGAGCCCTGCCACTTATCATCTGCATGTGACCATAGACTAACTTGGCATTGCGAACAGCCCGATGATTGACAATATTTGAAGCAGACATCGAAGCATAAAGATTCATTTAGTTAGGTCAAATTAGAGTGCTTCAAAAGATGTAATTAAAAAGGGGATGATTCTTTTTCACAGAATCATCCCCTTTTATTTTGAGGTCGTATTTTGATTTATCAAGAAGCTTCGTTCTTCATTTTGGGCTTCTTCGGAGTGCGTTGATCTATGTGCGCTTTCTGAATAGTTATTCGGTAGTTCAAATCACCTTCTTTGCGCTCGATTACCAGTGGCTCATCATCAGGAATGGCTTCACCATTTTTATAGTACCCGTCAGCTCGAAATTCACCATATCCATTAGGGTTGCACACCAGCATCAGGTAAGAGTCAGCTCCATCGAATCCACGCTCTCCGTAAGATCCTCCTGGACCACCTGCATTGACCCAAATCTCGTAAGTCCCGAACCAGTATTCATATGGGTTTACAAAGTACTCGAAATCATAGATTCCAGGTAAAGTTGGGTAGTACGTTCCATAAGAAGCGTTGTAAGGAAAATTGGGGTTATTATCCCAGTAGCTGTATGGACGGTAGTGGTCATAGTCTGCTCCAAAGTAGGCGACCCCATCAAAACCCCGTGGTCCTGGCGTGTTGTCCACAACAATACATCCGGGCAACATGATTAACCCGATTAAACCTGCGAAAAGTCCTGCTTTCAATTTTCCAAGTGCTTTCATGGTTTCCAATTTTTAGTTGGTTTTCTCTATTGTAAACAAACCCAGTGCCAAAAAATCAAACCACAACATAAACAACTGATTGACAGCAAATTAAAATCAAAATTACTACATCAAAAAGGAAGGTATTAATTTCGACCCTCCGAATGTTTCACTAATTTTGAGCGGTTCAATGCCATTCAATTATGACCACTGCGACCAAAGGAAAAGTTGAAGTTTATGCCATCAATTTGTTGGCAACAATTTCTTTAAACTTTTACCTCATCCCCGATTGGGGAATGTCCAATCTAACCATGGCCGGAGTGCTCCTGGCACAGTTAGCCTTGGCCATTCTGGTTTTGCGCAAAGTACGTGCAGCCAAGTGGTTGTTTCTAATTTTCTACTACCTGGTCGGCTTTACCACCATCTCCAAATTTCTCTTCATGGGCTGGGAATGGAAGTACTTTTTCATCAGTGGAGCCTGCTTCTTCTCCTCCATTTTCATACAGTTCTCTCCCAACATTCTGGACTATTTTAACGAAGGATTAAGGCCCGATCGCTTGAATGAAGATTCCGATCTTTAACAGGACTTTATTTCGTTACATGCCGCACTTTTTCCAGCGATTCACTGTCAGTTAGTCGAGCGAGGTAACGGTAAGTAACATTGCTCTCACCACATTCTACAATTCCCGATGGCGGGATACCAATGAGGCGTTGAAACCTGCGGATAGCCGCAACGGTTTTAGGAATTTTATGAACCGGCATTTCAACCGCTTCATACTGGGTTTGAAGAAATTCGTAGTAGTAATCAGCGGTTCCCAACATATTCAATTGGTACAATTTGTCCATTACTTTTCTAACGTCTCCGGTTCTGTTTTTCCCTCCACAACGTTGGCGTTCCGAATAACCAACACTGGCTGAGAGGGTAAATAGTTTTTCACCACGGACGGGGCCCGAAGGAATCGGGTTCTGTTTTCGTCTGCTGTGTTGAATCAATCCTGAAACATCTTCCAGGAGTGGGTTCTGGCTCAATAGGTCGTTTAAATCATCATAATCCAGCAGGGTTGCTAAGCGCTCCAAGCATTCACTTATGTCCCTTTGTCTTTTCCATACATCTTTCATTCTGGGTCATTATAATAGGGTTTTACATCCTCTTACAGATGACTGGGGGCATGCCTCTTGCAAAAGATGGTTCAAAGTAGTGAAATGTATCAGACAGCTCAACTGCTAATTTACCAACGGACACTTTGAGAGGTAACCGTCCCACCCCAATTGAGGAACGGATTGGTAAAAAAAGCAACGGGAAGCCCTAGTTCTGAAAAACCAAAGAAAAAGTGGTTTTGACACCGGGTTGTGATTGCACCCGAATAGTGCCGTTGTGTAATTTCATAATGTGTTTTGAGAGGCTGAGTCCTATTCCTGAACCACTTTCCTTGGTCGAGTAAAAAGGGACGAATATTTTCTCAATATCACTTCGGGCAACGCCTGAACCGTTGTCAATGATGTGGACTGAAGTCAATGCCCCTTCTACCGAAGCCAACAGTTCAATTTGCGCATTACTTTCCCCTTCTAAAGCATCTTTGCTGTTGAGAATCAGGTTGATTACCACCTGTTCAATCAATCCGGCATCAACAACTACTTCCAACTGGCGTGACATCCCGCCCAACAATAAGCGAATTCCATCCTTCTCCAATTCGTTGCGCATCAAGTCTACAATCCTTTCCAACAACTCATGCAATTTCACCGGCTCTTTCATAGGCTCCGGCACCTTGCTCAATTTGCGGTAATCTGCTACAAAATGGAGTAAACCACTGCTTCTGCGTTGAATGGTTTTTAGCCCCATTAATACATCTTGAAGTTCCTCCTGCCCCATTTCTCCTGCCTTCATGGGTTCTCCATCTTGCCTTGAAACAAGGGCCGCAAGGGATTCGCTCAGCGAAGAAATGGGTGTGACAGAATTCATAATCTCATGCGTGAGGATACGAATGAGTTTGTGCCAGGCTTCGATCTCTTTGCGTTCAATTTCAGAACGAATGTTCTTGAAAGTATAGACCTTGAACAATTTGCCCGTCATCCGGATGGTGTGCAGGTGGACAGACAAGTATTGTGGCTCGTCTCCGTCCTGCAACTCAATCAACGTGCTTTCTCCGTTGCGCATGCGGTTGGCCTCTTTAGCAAAGGCCGTATTCTTAAACAAGGCCCATTTTCTGGTATCGGGCGACTGTAAAATCAACTCAGCCGCTTCATTCATCAATGTAATGGTACCGTTGTCATCGACTGAAATAACGCCAATGTCCAATTGCTCCAGCAACAGTCGGAAATACTGATACTGAGCTTCTTTCTCGATGCGCGTCTTCCGGTACGAATCGGCAATTTCCTGAAAGGATTCGTGCAATTCCCTGAACCCGCTACCCAGGTGCATATCGGTGAACCGCACGGAATAGTCTGAATGTTTGAGAGCCGATAAGAGACGGGACAACTCCTGATTGGTTTTGGTTACATAGCGAACCATCTCCATCACCAGGCTGGAAATAATGATAAGCAGCACAATGACGCTAAAGACCCAATCACGGGTCACCACTACATAGGCCAACAAAATGATGGCTGCTATCAGCAGGACAATCCTCAGTATGACATTTATGACAAATCCTTTAAAGATCATGTTTCTCCAACCTTCTGTAAAGTGCTGTTCGCGTGAGACCTAGCTCTCGGGCCGCATGAGAAATGTTCCCGTTGGTTTTGGCAATGGCTTGCATGATGAGTTGCTTTTCCATCTCCATGATGTTTAGATTTCGTGCTGCTTTTCGGTGACTGCCTCCCATGCGATCCAACAGAAAATCTTCTCCTTCTAACCTATCGCCATTGGATAAAATCACGGCCCTTTCAATGGCATGTTGTAACTCTCGAATATTGCCAGGCCAGTGGTATTTTTCCAATTTCTGCAAGGCCTGTTTACTAATTTCAAGTCCTTCCTTGTGGTATTTGCGCGCCTGTTGTTGCACAAAATAATCTGCCAACATCAAAACATCTCTGCCTCGATCCCGCAAGGGTGGCAAGTGTATTTCCACCGTGTTGATGCGATACAACAAGTCCATTCGAAACCGGCCGTCCTCGGTCATATCATATAAAGGCATGTTGGTGGCACAGATCAACCGGATATCTATTGGAATTTCGCGGTTGGAACCTATACGAATTACTTTTCTGCGCTGCAATGCGGCCAACAGCTTTGCCTGCAAGGGCACAGATAAATTGCCTATCTCGTCCAAAAACAAGGAGCCATTAGAAGCCAATTCAAAACGTCCGGGCTTGTTGTCGGCAGCATCGGTAAAGGCCCCTTTTACATGGCCAAAAAGTTCACTTTCAAACAAGTTCTCATGTATCGCTCCCAAATCCACACTAATAAATGGATGCATCTCTCGAAGCGACTGTTGGTGCAGCATTCTTGCAACCACCTCCTTACCGGTTCCATTTTCTCCCAACAACAGCACATTGGCATCCGTTTTCGCCACTTTCTCAATGGTTTCGCGCACGCGGTTGATCGCATCAGACTGCCCGATTAAGTCCACTGTTTCATCACTCGTTATCTGCTTTTGGGCACTGCGCAGTTTTTGCACTTCCTGCCGGGAACGTCCTAAGCGGAGTGCCGCAATGATGGTGGCCAGTAATTTTTCGTTTTTCCAGGGCTTCAACACAAAGTCTGAAGCCCCCTCTTTGATGGCTTTTACTGCCAATTCAATTTCACCGTAGGCCGTCATCAGAATAACCGAACTATCAGGTGCCACAGAACGCACATGGTTCAACCAATACAATCCTGCGCGGCCATCACTATCTCCTTTGCGGAAATTCATATCCAACAGCACCACATCGTAATTGTTGGTGGTTATTTGTTGGTTGAGGTTTTGCGGGTATTGCTCTGCGATGACTTCTGTAAAATGTTGTTTTAGGAAAATGCGTGCCGAAGTAAGAATATCGGGGTCATCGTCTACAATCAATATTCGGGCTTCCGTTTTTTGCATGCCTTGGTTCAAGTATAGAATCAAAAAGTTGGGTGAGGACAAAATAAAATAAATGTGCGATTGCGAACAACAACATGTATCGAATTCGAACACTTCATTTTTTCGCCCTCTCTTCAAACATACTGATTCCAGAGGCATGTAGAGCAGATTTTATTTCTGGCATCGATTTTGGCAGGAGGTCATAAAAAGTTTCTCAATGGACAGAAAAATCACAAAGAAGAATTGGACCGTGAGCCGAATTGCTGGATTATCCAGTAGCTCATTGGTGGTTCTTTTGGTGGCGATTTGGCTGCTCAATTCCGGAGGAAAAAGTAGAACTATCTCCATGGATAAAATCGAAACAGCAACCGTCAAAACGGGCATCTACGAAGACATGGTTGCTGTCATCGGTACAGTTGAACCCCTGCACACTTTTTACCTGGATGCAGCAGAAGGCGGCCGGGTCGAAACGATACTAGTGGAAGAAGGAAGCCTTGTAAAGGAAGGAGAACCATTGTTAAGATTGTCCAATACTGCGTTAATGTTGGACTTTATGAACAGAGAAACACAAATTGTGGAACAAATTAACAACCTTCGAAACACGCGGATGGCTTTGGAACAAGCCGCTCGTGAATCTGGGGAAGAATTGATTGAACTCGACTACCAATTGGCCACCATCAAAAGGCAATTCGTAATTGATAGTACGCTCATTAAAAGTGAAGCCATTGCCAAAAACCAACTGCTCACTACTCAGTCGGAATACGAATACCTGCAGCGCAAAAAAGAATTGGCAAACCAACACAACCTGCGCGATTCGGCTTTTCGTGGATTGCAACTTCAGCAGGTTGCTGCCTCGATACAACTGATGGAACGCAACCTGGAGGCCATTCGTAAAAACCTGGACAACCTCACAATCAAATCTCCCGTGTCCGGACAACTCACTGCGCTCAATGTTGAGCTTGGAGAATCAAAATCCAAAGGTGAAAACATAGGTCGTGTAGATGTACTCGATGGATTTTTAGTCAAAGCATCGTTCGATGAACACTACATCACCCAAATTAAAACCGGTCAATCCGGGAGATTTGATTTATCAGGCACCTCTTATGAGCTAAACGTCACCAAGGTTTTCCCTGAAGTAAGCAACAACCAATTTGAGGTGGAGATGACATTTGCAGCAGCGGTTCCACAAAACATTACTGCCGGACAATCACTGCAGGTAAAAGTCGCAACAAGCAAGGCATCGGATGCACTACTGCTTCCCAAAGGAGCCTACTTCAACCACACCGGAGGGCAATGGGTCTATGTGTTGGAAGACGACAATACAGCCCGTATCCGCGCAATAAAACCCGGTCGGACAAATCCTGGACACATTGAAGTTTTGGAAGGCCTGGTAGCTGGAGAGCAAGTGATTGTTTCCGATTACCGAACTTTGGGAGACGCAGATGAAATCATTCTAAGCCACGCGGCCATGCGTTAATACCAATTGACTATGCTAGAAACTATCAACCTCACCAAAATATACCAGACCTCAGAAGTGGAGACTACCGCTTTGAATCAGGTTAGCGTCAACATCGAAAAAGGAGAATTTGTCTCCATCATGGGGGCATCGGGTTGTGGCAAATCAACACTGCTGAACATACTGGGCCTGCTGGATAAGCCGAATTCAGGTCAGTATTTGTTTCTCGGTGAAGAAGTAGGGGCCCTGCCTGAAAGACAAAGGGCGGTGATTCGCAAAAAAAACATTGGGTTCGTTTTCCAGAGCTTCAACCTGATTGATGAGTTGTCGGTTTTTGAAAACATCGAACTTCCGCTGATTTACTTGAACGTGCCAGCTCGTGAAAGACGTGAACGCGTAGAAGGTTTGCTCGAACGAATAGGAATCATGCACCGCAAGGATCATTTTCCGCAACAACTTTCTGGGGGTCAACAACAGCGTGCTGCCGTGGCAAGAGCCATTGTTGGCAGGCCTCAACTAATTCTTGCAGATGAACCAACTGGCAACCTGGACCGGGCACACGGAGATGAAATCATGAACCTCCTTTCCGATTTACACGAAGAAGGCGCCACGATTGTGATGGTGACGCATTCCTCGCACGATGCCTCCTACTCGGGCAGAACAATCCAATTGCTCGATGGGGAAATTGTTTCAGAAAATAAACGCATGGCAAAAGACTATATCTAGCATCAAAATATTCAAGATTCCTTCCGGAGTGGGCCTCATGAGACGTTCAATTTAGTTAGGCGACAATACTAGGCAGAGGCCCACTCCTTTTTTTCTTTCTACATCTCTTTCATAGCAAAGCTTACAGCCTCCCTCTGGACTATTGGCACATGCTTTGCTTTACCGGGTTGAAATAAATATCTCCTTTCGAGTTTTCGTCAAGATGCTTTTGTAAATTTGAATTGCTTTCCTGGAAGAATGTTAAGAAGAATGCCATTACATAGCAAACTGCTATATGCAGGATTAACAGGGTTTCTTTACTCACTGTTTTTAACGGTGAATGCACAACCCCTTGAAATAATTCACGACAATACCGTTGAGCTGACAGCATCTGTTAATTCAGGTGCTGAGGAGATTAAACCCTTGTGCTCTCCCGGAGGGGACCGACTCTTCTTTGCTCGAGTACACAAAAATGTCAACAATGTAAACCATGTTTGGTACTGCCAAGGCCAGGGAGGAAAGTGGGAAAAATCCAAAAACGATCTCCCCCACTTAAAAGAGCTGGGCGCAAAAATGATTGTTGGCATTGGTGACGGAGGCAAAGTATTGTACTTCTCCAGCCAGGACCAACGCAACAGTTCAGCAAAAAAACTGCACAAAATTTCTTATTCGGGTTCAGAATGGTCAGCTCCAGAAGCATTGATCATCCCAGGGTTGGATTTCTCCAGCAATTTCTATGGATTTTACATGGCTCCAGATGAAGAAGTGCTGGTCATTTCCATGCAAGGTGAGTTCTCTTACGGAATGGAAGATTTATACATCTCAGCCAAGAATTCCAAAAACGAGTGGTCCACTCCCATTCACTTAGGTTCAAAGATCAACACTCCCGGTTTTGAAACTTCTCCCTTTTTAAGTGAAGACAAGAAAATGTTGTTTTTCGCCAGCAATGGGCATGGTGGCCTTGGAGGTGCTGACATCTTTTATTCACGCAGACTAGACGACAATTGGAACAACTGGTCCACACCTAAAAATCTGGGCAATCAGGTCAATTCACCTTTTTTTGACGCTTATTATTCGGTGAATGAGAAATCAAAGAAGGCTTATTTCTCCAGTAACAGAGGCGGTAGCAGTCATACCAACATCTATTCGGCTGATGTCCGATTTGGTAAAGGTCAAGCGCCCAATCTAGCTTCTGAAGGCACTGACAGTAAAAAGACCACGTCCACTGCCGGGATATTAAAATTGGACAAATTACCGGCCATTGCTGTGAAGCTCAACCTCATGGATGAGAACGAGCAAATCATTTCCAGCACGACAACTGACGACAATGGTTATTTCAATTTTGACCGGTTTCTTCCGGACAAGAATTACACCATCTCCATCAACAACGATGATGTCAACCTGCTCAAAGAGAGTGATCTGTACCTCGCCAATGACGTTGATGATATGACGGTATTTCTGAACAACGAAGGGCCTGGGCTTTTTGGGTTTAAGGTACTTTCCGGTGAGCGTTACGAAGATTTAGAAGAATTTAAAAAGGATGCACAAGAGGGAAAAGTAGTCGATAAACGCTCTTCCATTTCGGGCATCGTTTCGACTCCAGGAGTGCTAAAAGACAGCTTGGTCCTCAATTTAGTGGATCAAAATGAGGCGATTATCCAAACGATCAAAACAGACAAAAACGGTCATTTCAAATTTGACAGCTTCATCCCGGAAAAAAACTACGTCATTTCCGTTGATGCAAGTTCAGCCGGTTTAGTAGACGTTTATGAAATTTTTCTGGCCAACGGCACTGCCTCTTCCGAAATTGTCATGAACAAAACGGACAAGCACCTTTTCGAATTTAAGGCATTGCCCACAGCGCGTTCCAAGGAGCTTGAACTAGACGAAATAGAGCGGTTATTGCGCGAAGACTCTGGCCTTGTAGACAAGTTATTCCCTGAAAAGACCAAAGGGAAAAACATTGTGGGAGGTATCTTGAAATACGACAAACTCCCTGCTATCAATGTCAAATTGAAGTTGATGGACGAAAATGACAACCTCATCACTTCTGCCACCACTGATGAGAATGGCTATTTTAACTTTCAGGAGTTCATGGCCAACCAGGACTACCAAATCAAGGTCGATGAGGAAGACTCTGAACTGTTAAAGAAAAGTGTGCTTTTCCTGACCGATGATGTAGACGACATGAAGCTTTACATCAACAGCAAAAAAGCGGGGTTATTTGCTTTCAAAGCGCTGTCTGGTGAGCGGTATGAAAACCTTAGATCGCTCGAAAGTGAAATCAATAAAGGGAAGATTGTAGAGCCTTACACCTCCATTTCCGGCACCTTCAACTACCAGCAATTGCCCAAGGCCAATATCACTCTGCGCCTGGTGGATGAAAACGACAAAGTGCTTCAAACAACAAAAACCGACCAATCAGGGTTCTTTGAATTTGAAGGATTTACAATCAACAAAAACTACGTCATTTCCGTTGATCCCGAAGAACAAGGATTGTCAGACATTTATGAAATTTACCTTTCCGACCCGGTTTCAAAAGACAACAGCGTCATCATTGACAAGGTAGGTAAATACGTTTTTGCCTTTAAGGTTCTACCGACAGACATGTTCAAAAATCTACTTCTGGAAGTACCGGATGCCGAGATGGGAAACAATGCATCGCTGCGCACCGGCAACGCTTCTGGCCCCAACTACCTGACAGAATTCAACCTGAACGATGCTGATTTTTCAGCATTGGATATCGTGCTTGAAAATGCCAAAAAGAACAAAGAGATTATCTTGGTTAAATTATCCAAACACGAAGGTGACGATGCCAAAAAGACGCACATTGAACGCATCAACCCTGGCCAAGCGCAAGGCGCTGTTGATTACCTCGAATCCAAAGGCATTTCTTCGGATCGCATACTCCTGAAGTCTTTTGGCAACGAACGGATCATCCTACAGATTCTTCCGGTCAAATAACGCTGCTCCAACCTCTATAAAAAAAGAATTGAGCACCGATTGAAAACAATCGGGCCCAATCCCTTATTACTGGCAATCCCCCAACACATTGCCAGTTGGGTGAATGGTGGTTGATGTTATGATTTGGATTTGTTTATAAGGCTGGGAATGGTGGGATGGTAAAAACTCCAGGCACCAATCCAATATCCACAGTAACTTGACCGGAAGTACTAATTGTAACCCTACCGGTGCCAAAAGAATCGGCACCGGACAAATATGTTCCATATGACTCGAATGCCGGAAAATAATTGCTGTCCGGAATGACAAATGCATTGATAACACTTTGGTTGAAGGCCACGTTAAGCTCTACGGAGCCAACAATATGAACCAATCCAAGGCTATCTTTCCAATACCTTACATAGGTATTATATGGAGTTGGCCAATGGTTGGCAGTCCCCCAAGCAGTAATGAACTTTGGTGACTCCTGCCGCCCCGGTAGATCGTTATAAATTTTATCTAACAACCTTACCGCGGTGGTTCCTGTGATAGGCGTGGCTCCAGAAGAAGGTAAGATACCGTGGGCTAGAGCTACTGTTCGGAGTTCATAGGCATTTTCAGAATTGCCATTCTCCATATTTTTGATGCCATTGGTATCAAATGTTGAGCTAACATATGCATAATAAACACTTCCCGGAGGCGGAGTTGGTGCTGAAAATGGAGTACCTCCTGTACAATAAAGCACCTCTCCTTCAATGCATACATAACCTGGTGTAAAATCTGGAATAGAAGTACTACTTCCCCATTCTAGTCCAGAGATAATGTACGAACCATTGAGTTCATTGCCGCTCCAGCCAAAGCCGCTCAAAATGCCCTTCAAAGCATCGCGCACAGCATCTTGCTGAAATCGAATATCGTCCAGGACAAACGGATACCCTCCATTAAAGTCAGTTAATAATTTATTCATGTCAATTGTTTTAAAATTTAGTATGTTTAGATTTCTTCAATTTCGTAGCGTTTACCTGCCAGATTGTAATAGTTAACAGCCGCGCGCATCTCTTCCTCATCCTGTGTCGTTTGCGAAAATGGAATTCGGATGATATAATCAGTTTCGGTGCCTATTTCATCAATGTTCTCGAGGTAAGTTAACTGCTCGTAAGCAACCCAGTTACCAGGATTTAAAGATGGTATTAAGCCAAACGTATTATCTACTACACACAACCACAGAGAACCACTGTAAATCACAATTGTCCCAAGGACGTAATTGGTTCCAGCACTGTAGTCCAAATAATAACTCCAATTGGCATTGGTTGAGCTAGGAGGTGTTGTTGTAGCATTGTGGGTAATTGCCACCGTATAGCGCCTATTTTCGCGCAATGCAAAATCATTCGCAGTATATCCTTCTGTTGATTTCCAGGTAGAATAAAGGTGCATTTTACTACTGCTTGTCTCTATTCTATTGCGCAAATAGGTATATTCAATTTGGTCAGCCGTATTGTCGATATAAATCTCACGGGCCTGGCTGTCGTATTTATCGTTCAAAAAATGCTCCAGGTACTTAATTTGAGCATTGAACCGTAGTTTGTAGTTCATCTCTTCACGAAAGGCTTTGAACGAAAAGGTCAAGCCAGGTGCAGAGGAGGCAGCATGCAATTGCTTTAAAGGAGCAAGTACGCTGTTGAAAAAGTCCAATAGGCTGTTCTTTCTAAGAAAGGCAGGCAGTAATTGGAAAATCAGCTTATTAAAATCGATGCTATTCATTGAATGGAGCGTATGTAAAGATGGTGCCAGCAGATAAGGTCATGTAACCAGCATCAGACTTGTATTTTCCTGCGCCTAGAAATGAAGTTAATGAAGGTTCTCCAAATGTTCCAAATGCGTCCTGAAGAACTGGATTAACCACACCTTCCGCTGCCTGAACATGATCAGTCAATTCACTCAGATAAAGCACCCCATCAAATGGTAGGTTTTGAATATAATTATTAATCGCATCCTTAACTGGTTCCACAGCAGGGTCTGCAATCAAAGTACCATTACTAGCCAACACCAATGGATCATAATGAATTAAATAATCAAGGTGAAGCAAGTCTGCGTTTTCATTGATAATTGACGTGTTAGTGCCCGCAAATTTTATTTGTCGAATGTAGTTCTCAAAACCAGCCTTTTCACCTGTGTCCAATGGAATTGGCAACTCATCTTGATCTAACTTGGCCACTTTGATGCGTAGTTGCCATCCCGCATCTGCCACGGCTGCTCTTTGGATGATTTGCTTACTTGAGTCAATGGTGTCGTAGATGTACTTTTTGCCGTCCCAAACCAATGGGTCACCGTGTTGGTATTTGAAGCTTTCAGCGTGGTACCATCGAGCCGTTCCTGTTATTAAGTTTGCTCCGGTCTCCTCAATTTCTTCGCGAAAGAGATCAAATATCTTTTCATGCGTCCAAATGGCGATGGCCATTGTAAAAAATAACAGTCGCCAAATGGCCACTTTACTGGTACTTGTCAAATCGCTAAGCAACGTCTGTGCACTATCGATATTGGGTTGCAGTCCGCTTAAGGTGAGGTTGGAGTTTTTCTCCACCACCATCGCATCATAAATTTCCTGAACTGTGCGTGCCATGATTTTAATTGTATTGTTGGTTTTTATTAGGTCTTAAATAGATGAGTTGGAGCTATAGGGACTGCTTTGAATGCGCGACTCTGCGACCAATCCTGTTGATGTTCCATTGTATGGAGAAGTTGGAGCATTATCAGTAACAGTATAAATTTCACTGGCAAACGGGTTGTTCTCAAATGCGTTCCAGGCCGAAACGACCGATGGAATTTGAGCGGCATCTCCCGGTGCTCCAAATCCGTAAAATGTAGCTGCCTGATTTTTAGTCATTACCGCATTGGTAAATGCCATTTGGTTGAGTTGACCAATAAAAAACTCCCCTCCCTCAAAATGGCCAAATTGCAATCGGGATAACCCGGTCGTTGGGATGGTTGCCGTTATGCCGCCGCCAACTTCATTAACAATGGCGTCTTGATAGATGCCATTGACATAAATCAGAATCCTGCCTTCAGCTTCTACTCCGTATTCGTAAGTAACGGTGATCGTTAGCCATTCCTCCATGGAATTATACATTTCCTGAGTCGTGACTTGAATGTATTGAGTACCGTTTACATTGTAGAAAAAGAATACCTCTAGTTGCCCCTGGACATTGAATCCGATTTTGTATCCATATTCATTGTCTCCAGTTTTTGAAAGAAATGTTTGAACAGTTCCCACCACATCACGCTTTACCACAAAGACAAAGGAAAACTCAGCATTCGCTCCAGCGATATCGCCATCAAGAATGTCATCAAAATCAATAACTTCTCCACCAGAAAACTGATAACTTGTAAGGGTGTAGAATCTGCGGAACTCCGCAAATCCTGCTGGTACAATTGCCATAACTATATTGATTTAAAATTGTGTGATTCCACCAACATCAACCTTGAGCCCAGACTAATTCCGGCAAACATGTCGATGCTATTGGCTGTGCCAGTAAGCACTGGTTTTATTCCCAATGGTGTCATAAACTGTCCTGGAGCAAGCGTGACCGAATGGCCACCTACCGAATCTTGAACAAATATGAATTGGAAATGTCCTGCTCCATCTATTGGTGAGGCTTCTAGTGTAATTGAAGTGGTCAGGTTGATTTGAAAAACATTGCCCACTTTTAGATCTACAAATAGAGTACCTCCGGTAGTATTGCTCAAATTCACGATTTCAGTTTTCACTGAATCTTGAAATTTGGTAGGCGCCTTGAAGTATTTAAATCCTGTAGCCGTTTGTGTTCCAGACTGTGACAATAAATCAAAATTTGAAATATCGCTTATCGTGTGGGTATGCGCTGAAACGGGTGAAAAACCTGAGGGCTTCCCTTTCACTCGATCCCAACTAATGGTATCGTCTAGCACTGACCGCAAATTATTAGCCGTCACCCTTCGGGAAATTTCTGCACCACCTCCTGTGGGCACATCCACAACATAGAACAGGTCCCAATGATCAACCGGGCTGGTCAGTAAATTTTTATCTGTTATTTTCTTACTCATAGCGAAATGGGACTATTAAACATTTGCAAAATTTAATGTCTCGATGATCATCATTTTGGTGCCATTGTACACCCCTGTGATCATATCTACTGCATCAACAGTCGAGGATAATGAAGGCGTATTTCCTCCAGGTGCCAAAAATTTGTTTGAGGCAAATGAAATGTCATAAGGTCCGCCACTGTGCCCAATAATAAACACATAGGTACCTACTGCCGCATTGGAATAGTCAAGCTCAAAATTGCCCGTCACGGTTAAGCCAAAAACATTTGATGCAGATAAGTCTGCATCGTAAGTAACCGAGACACCACCAACTACCACTGGATTAAAACTAGACTGTTGCAACAGCACTGAATTGGTAAAAAACTTCGCTCCTCCAATCGTTTCAGATCCGGTTGTATGCACATAGCTCGATGGAACAAGATCAGTAATCTCAGCCATCGTGTGCTGATGCACACTAGGTGTAAAATTGGCCGGTTTGCCTGTTACATTGCTGTAATCCACCACGATGGAATTGCCGATTTCCCCAACCGTTATTTTTTTGGACGTTCCTTCCGGCCCCGCTGTGGTGTCGCTTACATCAACAACATGCATAATGTCGCCTGACGAAAGGGTGCCTATATCGGTTAGGTCTGTTAATTTTTTTCCCATTTTAATTATGAATTAAGGTTGTATACTTCGTTGTCTTGAAATCCGAACGAGTCGCCTGTTTGCATCAGAAAGTAATCAGGACCAATGTATTCTTCACCGTTGTTTAGCGAAATACTGTTGGCAACAAAATATTCTCTGATCATCGCGTTTCCTCGGCCTGCTGTGTTTATCTCGACCTCTTGTCCTTCGCGGAGGTCGCTGTTCCAATCCAGACCATTGTCTGTCAGAAAGTCCTGTAAACTTTCAATGGAACCGTATTCCTGCAAAGCAACGTCCAGAATCGTTTGGCCTTCTTTTACTATTATTTTCATGTTTACTTTGTTCTTTCTGCGTCTATGTTGATTCTAAAATCGGAATCGATGGTTACCGTTCGAACTTTGAAATTGTCCACCCGAAGTTGGAGGCTGATATCTTTCTTCAAAGCCTGAGGGGAAATGCTCCCCGCGACATAGTATTGCATGCCTACGCCAATGGTTGGGAATTGCGCAAACTGTCCTTTACTGGCTCTTAAAATGTGTTCGATGTGCTGCTGATCGCTGTCGTTGACGACCAAGTCACCGCTGTTGATTTGGAGACCATTCGTGTCTAATAATATGTCTTGTGCTGTCATAAGTTTAGTATTTCATTCTGTTAGACTGGTGGGGGGACTACATTCCAGGGAATAGCCGTTCCTCCCGCTATGGGTACTGAACTAACTTCAGTAAACCACTGTGCGACTATGTCGGCAATTTCTTCAGCTGCCTCTTTTGCTGTTGGTTCTTCTGTAGTTGGAGAAAGGTCAGGCCCCGATTCAGGCAGAACCGGAGGTTGGTAAGTTGTAAAACCTGTGCCTAAGATGGTGACGTATGCTAAGATTCCTGCCTGAACAGCCACAATTCCTGCCAAGGGAACACTCATACCGGATAGTGCAGTTTTAAATGCTGTTATTGCGTCCCCTTGCGTTGTTGAAACCGGATCGGGAAGAAGAACAAACTGAACACCGCTAGCTGCATCGTTAACATACAGATCAATCGCATTCACCAGTTTATCAATGGCGTCCGCCTCGTCAACAGGAAAGTTCAAAAAATTATCTCCAAGCGTTGGGTCGGTGAACTTCCTTAATTCTTCTACAAGTATGGAATTGTTCAATGGCATGCTATTGTAGTATTGTCCCAATTTTTGTTTTGATATCGATGAAGTCAGGGGATTTGTCAGAAAGACCACTTGGCCCCCAGGCTGTTGGCATAGTCATGGTGTGCAGAGCTGTCAACATTCTTTCAAGTTCAACCCATAAGTTGTCCGTTTTGCTGGATATTTTGACACCTCCACCATCCATAAAAATTTCATGTCCGCTGTCTTGTTTCATGGTAATGCTGGTAGCATCCACCACAACCTCGCATTCATCAGAATTCACCTGGACCTTGTCAAAATCGGTGGCTACACTTACGAAACCAGTTTCCCGATTGAGGAAAGTGACCACCACTTTGCTGTCTACTTTTGGGAAAAGCACTACGCCTTTCTCCATTTCCAGGGCGGCTTGCAACCACACCCCAAAAAGCTCGGGGTCTCCATTGAGTGGCTGTACAGAGCAGGTGCGTTCGGTTTCATCTACTTCGGTGACCCTGGCCACAATGCTGTAGATTTCTTCTCCGTTACCGGCCATCTCTTGAATTAATTCACGTATTGTCATCGCTATTTTGGAATTTTTGCGCCTAGTTTAATTTTCTGCCGAAACCCGCCCATACCAAAGGAGTATTCTACCCCCTTTATCAAGTATATTCCGTTTCGAGTTTTCTCTTTTTTGTCTTCGAGCTCTACCCTGCCCCCGTGAAATACCGTAGGTTCGCCAAACGTCAAGAATGCTCCAAAGAAGCCAGTGTATTTATAATCAGGTACAATGCCATCCACTTTTGTTTGGAGATCACCCTTCTTCATGTTGTGGAAATACAGCAGCTTCTGCTGCCCTCCAGTATCTCCCGCTGTTACCTCAATCTTATCTGTGGTTGGGTCTTCTGGTTTGTCCAGAACCGAAATTCCGGTAATGGTTATTTTAACATCGTCCTCGTCTTTGTATTCCAACTCTGAAGAGATAATGTCTGATTGAAAACCAAAAGTACTGGGCTCAGAATCGATGGTTTTGTAGTAGGTTGCTCCAACTACATAAACTGTGTTTTCGCGCACCCAGCTGTGAAAGCCAAATTTTTTCTTCAAATCATCCAACACTGAAGTAATCGACTGCCCCTGACCGGACCTAAATTTGCCCAACTCTGTTTCTTTAAACTCGTCACTGGAGTCAAATTTGATTTCCTTGAGGTTGTTCAAAAACTCGCTATCTCCTCCCGCTTCACCAATTGCTTTGTCAAACTCACTGAAAAGTTTTCCCAATGTAATCGGCTCTTTTGAACTGCAATTCATAGGCACCTGCTTCAACAGCCACATGGCGTCTTCGCATTCCAGCACCATGGGTATGCCTGGTTTCACCCGACTTAGGTAGCCTTGAAACACTTTCTTCTCTTCATTTGGGTGATAAGAAAGTGCCACTTCGACCTTGTTGCCAATTTTAAAAAGACTGTCGTCTCCGGTAACGATGCTCTTGCCCTTCTCTTGCATTTTTTTGGGCAAAGTGATGACGCAGGTATCGGTGAAGATATCCCACCCCGATACGATCTGAAGATTCGTCACGTTTTTGATGACTTTATCCCCAATTGATATGTTTGCTTTTAGTCTTCTCATCAGATAACCAGTTCAATAGGAGTATCACTAACTGTTTTCAAATCAAATAATTGAACATTTTTGTAGCCGGCCTGTTGCGGCAAAGAATAGGTCTCGATTACGATTTCATCGATTCCGAAAAACTCCAGAAATGAGCTGACAATTTTAATGCTGCTGGGAACTTTGCACACTTCAATGAGTTGCCTTACCTCCACGGCCGGGTATTCGTCCAGCAACATATTCACAATGGCCCCTTTGATGCTGATGGAATAATCGCCTTCGCTAATAAGTTCCTTGATGGAGCCTGTGCGCCCCTGTACCTGTGTTTTTACAATCTTTTTAGTTTGCGTTACCACAAAAAGGGCGGTATCAATTGAAAGACCTTCGAATACAATTTCTTCATCGTCCAATGAAGTGTACTTTCCGGGTAGGATAACCAGGTTACTGTAAACCGCTGTTCCCATCTGGCTAACTGCAGCAGGCACTTCAGGCTCCGTTTCAATGGGGAGATTAAACTCCTTGGCATCCAGGCTTTGCAGCCCAAACTCGTTGAGTATAAAACTCTTGACCTTGGTCTGTAGCAGCTGGTTATTTTTGGGATCTATTTTGTTAAATATTGACATTAGCTTGTAGTTACTTGTACATCATTTACTGCACGTGTTAACACTTCAATTATCTTCTCGCGTAGCTGATCGGAGCCTTCTTCAATGGAATTGGTATTGATGTTGAAGGTCTCAACAAGCTTTTCGATGTATATCGAGCCAGAGCTTCCAGCTCCTCCGCTGCTGCCTCCGCCTCCGGAATAGGTAGAATCTACGCCAGATCCCATCGAACCACCGGCTGCTGCGGAAGTTGCGTCCGTCTCCTCTCCGGGTCCAGGTCCGCCCAATGCGGCCTTGCTTACTTCGCTTTCTTCATCTTCCCGTTCAGAATCGTCCCGTTCGATTTTCTCTTTGATGTTAATCTCCTTGGTTTCTCCATCGTCAGAGCTAAAGAGATCGGTGAGGCCACTAAAGAATTCTTTGACGCCATTCCACAGGTCCAACAGCCAGTCTACCAGACTGTCCCAGATAGCTCCCAGTTTCTTTTTGAACCCCGGAAAAATCATATCGATGAGATTGACCAGCAGGCTGATGGGATGATACTTCTTAATGAATTCCCATGCCTTCGAGAAGACTCCTTTAATAGTCTCCCAAAACTCCAGCAGCTTCGGCTTTATTCGCTCGAATGCCTCTTTCATGGCATCGAATGCCCCAATCAATGTGTCCCAAATGAACATGCCCACTTTTTTAAGGGCCTCCCAAAGGGCATCTACCAGGTTTCGGAAGGTTTCCGAATTTTGATAGGCCAGAATAATTCCAGCAATCAGAGCTGCAATGGCAAGCACAATGAGACTTATGGGGTTCAAACTCATGACAAGGTTGAGTGCTGCCTGCACCACCTGCCATGCTTCTGAGGCTGCTTTTACGGTGTCTACGACACCTTGGTAAGCGGTCATTCCCGCCTGAACTGTGTTGCGAACGGTGTCGTAAGCTTCCATCGCTCCGGAGTTTTCCAGTACGCCCTTGGCCATGTCCGAAAACCCAGGAATAACGGTGTCTACCGACTTACCAATTTTGCCCATTCCCTTAATTGCATTGTCTGCAAAACCACCCAGGCTTTTGAGTGTATCAATACTGGAGTCGCCAATATTTCCCAGCCCATCGAGCACACTTCCAACTGAGGGTTTCATCCCCTTCATATTTGTTTTGAAAGTATCGGCAAAACCACTGAGATTTTGCAGCTGCTTGGAACCATCAGCTCCCAGCTTACTAAGGCTACCTGAAATGCTTTTGATGGCTGGATTGATGGAGTTAACGGATGATTTCACCCCTTCAAGGCCTTCCAATGCCGTCTTAATGTTGCCAGAAAACTGGTCTTTCAAGCTGATGATATATTCTATGCTTTCTGCCATTATATTTTGTGTCTTTCGGCTTCTAGTTTCAAACAGAACTTTAGTTCATTCCAGCGCATGGCCCATTCTTCATCGGACAACTCATCTGGATTAATTTGAAAGTGAAAGCGCAACAAGGCGTTTATCTTGCGTATCTCGTCTGCGCCTTCACGTTCAATTACTCGGAAGCGTTTTAAATTTTTTTTAACGTGGCCTGCTTGATGTTAATCAGCTGATAAGCTTGCATCGCAGCAGGAATGAGATAATCATCGTTACTTAAAATTTCATCGTCACCTTCCACCCACGCATTGCGTAAAATGAGTTCTCCTGCACGAATGTATTCGGGCTTACCACTGCTTGGCATGACAAAAGAGAGGGCAACTTCCAAAGTACTTCTGTCAATAGAAGTGAGCTTGCAGCTCTTATCTTCTACCTCAATTAAAAAACTTGCTTTCTTCTTGGCCATTATCGAAACTGGATATGAGAGATGACTAAATCAAATCCTTTAACAACGTCTGTGTCTCCTTGACTGGTTTCTACGCCATCGTTGATGAATTCACAATTTTTCAATACGTGAGTAACCACTTTTTGGTCGTTGAGAAAGGTAACCGTGATATCAAATGCTGGAATTTGAAGCAGGCTTCCGTTAGGAGCTGCATCCCGCAATGCTTCAATGTCATTCATGGAAATGGTTACACTTCCACTGGCATTGATGGCACCGGCTCCCCGACTCACCGGGCGATTACCAGCACCAAAGTTGTTGACCTTTTCTTGCTCTTCTGAGTAAGAAATGGACGTGATTCCTGCAACCGTTACGCCCAATATGTTGGTAACGATTTGCGAAAAATCATAGGCTTTTCCGTTAATTAATGGTGTCATGATCGTATTATAGTTTTACGGTGAATCCGATGTTTACTTGAAGTTGACGGGCCACTCCAACCGGAACCACTTTGATGTTAATTTGCAAGGTGGAAGTAGCCAGCACATTTTGTGTGGGGTCGATGGTTACAGCGAATGCAGAAACTTCTTCATCGCGTTCCATTTGTCCCAGTGCTCGTCCGGCCTCATTGGTAAAGAAGCCAATGGTATCTTCGGTTAAAGAACCGTCATCGTTTACATAAAGCGGACTGTTCAAATGAGGCAGCAAAAGCGTTCTTACGCCTCGCACTGCTTTGTCCATTGTGCGGTTGTTTTCGATGGTGGCGTAATCTGAAGTCTCGGCATCAGCAGTGAAGCTATCGTTGAAGAAAGAACCTGCTAATCCAGTGTGCTTGCGCAAAAAGATGTAGCCCTTATCGTTCAATGTTCCCTGGTAAGACAATGACTTGTCTTTTACCACTACTCCGTTACCAAATGCCGGAATTCCCAATTCACCAGCTCCGGACATGTCAAATTTCTGTACCCAGGCGATGGATTCATTTACTTTGGCTCTTGAAACAGCTCCCAATGCTGCACCTAAGCAACAAACAGAGTATTCACGCAAAGCAGCTAATTCAGCTCCCATAGCATTTCCGTCTTGCCCGACAACAACACTTACATTTTTGTTGGTGTAAGTTGTCAAATCCGTTAAAGTGGTAGCAACATCGGATACTGCTGAAATATCAGCAGCATAGAGAATTTGAATGGGTTTGTGATCGGCCTCCAAAGCGTCACATGCTCCCTGAAGCGTAGTGGTCACTGAAGCAGTGCCCAACACGGACGTTTCAAAAATGCCCATTTGACGAATCTTGCCTTCTGCAAAATCTTGTACGCTAACGACCTTGTTATAATCTTTAGCTGTTGCAGGGTAAATCGCGATGTAAAGTACTCCTGATGGGTTTTGATCAAAGAACGCTTTCACCTGGTAGTGCATGATGTCAAAGAAGGCATCTACTCCACCTGCAAATTGCGTTACTATCGCTGTTGTTAAGCCTGAAGAGGCAAATACCAGGTTAGAACCTCCGTTGATGGATGCTCCGAGTCCAACAGGAGCGATAAGCGTCACAGTTACGCTGGAAGAAGTTGCTGTATAACCATGTTGCAGTGTTCCTGCATTGATGCTATCGCGCAACCCATTTGCCGCGGTAGCAAGTACTGTATCAAGAGCGGTATAAGTACCAAGAGTAACTCCTTGCATGGTGATGGTTAGAACATCATCTATTGCAGTATTTATGCTCATGGCTACTGAGCCAACCGTTGCTTTTGTTTCATCAGAGCGGTCGCTCACAATACCAAGAGCTTCTGCTCCCTCGATGGAATATACTGTCTGAATGGGGGTAGTAAACCCTATAGGAACAGTCACATCCGTATAGAACATCAGTCCTGAAATGTGGTCCTCTCCGGCAAGTGGTCTTCCTAAACCTCCTTGTCCTCGGTTAAATGTTATATCATTAAGCGCCATTTCGATTTATTTCGATTAGTTAAATATTGTTTTGGGAAAAGTCAGAAGGCAGTCTCCGACTAAGGTGTTCAGGCTATAGCTTCGTTAAGGTTGCCTGCTTGATGTTGATGAGCTGATACGCTTGCATTGCCGCGGGAATGAGGTAATCATCGTTGTTGAGTATTTCCTCATCTCCTTCTACCCAGGCATTGCGTAGAATTAGCTCTCCTGCCCGGATGTATTGCGGTTTGCCGCTGCTTGGCATTACGAATGATAGTGCGACTTCTAAAGTTGCGCGGTCGATGGTTGTCAGTTTGCAGCTTTTATCTTCGACCTCAATCAGGAAACTTGCCTTCTGCTTTGCCATTATCTAAACTGGATGTGTGAGATGACTAAATCAAATCCCTTTACCACATCGGTATCTCCCTGGCTTGTTTCAACTCCATCGTTGATAAACTCACAGTTTTTCAGCACATGTGTGACTACTTTCTGATCGTTTAGGAAGGTGATAGTGATATCAAATGCAGGAACCTGTAGCAGGCTACCGTTTGGTGCAGCATCGCGCATCGCTTCCACATCGTTCATCGAAATGGTGATGCTTCCGCTTGCATTGATGGCTCCGGCTCCGCGGCTAACAGGGCGGTTTCCAGCTCCAAAATTGTTAACCTTTTCTTGTTCCTCGGTGTAAGTGATGGAAGTGATACCTGCGATGGTAACTCCCATTACATTGGTGACGATTTGCGAAAAATCGTATGCTTTTCCGTTAATTAATGGTGTCATAATTACTTAGATTTTTACGGTGAAACCAATGTTAACCTGAATTTGACGGGCTACTCCAACAGGAATCACTTTGATGTTAATTTCCAAAGTGGAAGTCGACAACACGTTTTGTGTCGGGTCGATTGTTACAGCAAAAGCTGAAACTTCTTCGTTGCGCTCCATTTGCTCCAGGGCACGACCTGCTTCGTTAGTAAAGAAACCAACAGTGTCTTCAGTTAATGTGCCATCGGCATTTACCAATAGTGGGCTGTTCAAGTGTGGTAACAACAGTGTTCTTACTCCACGAACTGCTTTGTCAATGGTTCGGTTGTTTTCAATGGTGGCGTAGTCAGAAGTATCCACATCTGTGGTGTATGAATCATTTGCGAACGTTCCGGCCAGACCAACGTGCTGGCGCAAGAAAATGTAGTGGTACGTATTGAGTGAATCCAGCTGGCTTGTGGCAGTATCCTTCACCAAAACGGCTGTAGAAAAAGCTGGGGTTGTCAACTGACCACCACCGGCAAAATCAAACTTAGAAACCCAACCAATATTTTCGTTCACCTTGGCTGCAGAAACTGCTCCCAATACGGCTCCGATACAAGAAACACTTACGTTAGTTGAAGTTAGTGTTGCTGCAATTCCGCCTGCATCTTCACCGATAACAACACTCACGTTCTTTTTAGCGAATGTTCTCAAATCAGGTAGGTCTGCCAAATCAACGCCAGTCAAGTTCATGGTGTACAATACCTGAATTGGCTTGTGCTCACTTTCCAACAGCGTACATTTTGTTTGCAGCGCACCTACGTTCGTGCTTAGATCTTCAATGGTCAATACAGGAAGAACAGTTGGGTCAAATACTGCGATTTGACGAATCTTACCATCTGAAAAATTTTGAACATCTTCAATTACGTCCATGCTAACAATGGCTGAATCATAAAGCGCTACATAAAGCACTCCTTTAGGCTGCATTCTGAAAAATTCAGAAATGTGGTACCAGATTGCTGCTAATGCTGCTGTGCCTTGAACAATGCCTAAGGCTTCTGCACCTTCAAGGCTGTAAACTACTTTGATTCGATCTGTTGCGGTAAAGTTTGGTCCGGGCAAGCTGCCGGTGGCAACGTACCCAATAAGTCCAGAGATGTGATCTTCGCCAGCCAATGGCCGTCCCAATCCTCCTTGTCCTCGATTGAATGTTACATCATTTAGTGCCATTCTTTTTTGAATTTTTATAATTAAAATAAATTGTTTTTGGTGCCATCATCGTGATGACAAATACAAATTTCCGGTGTTTTAAATCGGATGACAATACGCCACAAACCTGCACGTACGTGCATTATCAAGGACGATTCAATCATTACTTTTTAGGTAATATTTGAGCAATAATTCAAAACTCAACCGATCGATAATACATCCTCGATCGAGCTTTTTTCCTTTGAGCAACCCCATCGATAACAAGCGACCTAAATCCCAGTTATCAAAGGGACAGTTGGGATACATTTTGATGATTTCGGAAGGGGTCAGTAAATCGTTCATAACAATTTGGGGTGTTAAGGGTTTTACTTAATGGGTTATTAAGTCAATATTGGAGGCATCAAAAACGCTCAATGCCCTATGATATGAGGGGTTCCGTTACGGAATACCGTTTTTGGTTTTTAAGCCATCGGTCAGGTATTGGCGCTCTTCCGTTGTGATCGCCCGAGGGATGTAGATGATGTCTCCAAATTCTCCGGTCAAACCATAAGTTTGACCGGAACGGCCGCCAATAGTTAGGTTAAAGTGGTTCGAAAAATTAATGGTGACAGTTCTCGGAATGGATTGTAATAGGGTTCCATCTTTGTAAATCTCCACTACCGAACTTCCTGTTCGGTACTCCCAAACATGCAGGTTATTGTCACCGATAGCCACTGACATTGAGTCCACGTTAGTGACCCCATCACCGTTTGCCGTAGAATTAGCTGCTCCGTTGAAATCCGTTTTGAACGAGAAATTCAGGATGTTGGCAAACACATTCCCTTTGGATATACCTCCGTTGAGTGTGGCGTTGTAATCGTCAGTTTTCATCACGTAGAAAAGGGAGAACACCTGACTTTCCAGCGAGCTATCGGAGAGGACACTTAGCAGGGCATTGTCATTGCCTCGAAGAAACTCAATGCCTCCCAATGTGCTGACTCCAAACATTTCGGATACGACCATTTGTGTTGCATGATTACCGGTTACTTCCCGCACAGACACACCGGTAAATGTGGCATCGGACACCCCATGTCGGCCAATAGCAAAAATGGTATCAATGGCCAAAAAATGACCTTCGTATGTTTTTACGGTATCCAGTATTACTATTCTCTTGCTCGAGGTTTGCATGCGAATTGAATCCGTCATGGTCGTCAACGTGACGCTGTACTTGTAAACCTTCCCTACTGTTAAAATTTGCTGGTTGATTTGGTGTGCCACTGTATCATCTGCAACAATTCGAGCGGCATTGCCCACCTGGGTGGTGTAGTTATTGGCATCTTCATTTAGCACCGTCCAGCCATCGGGGTTATCATTTGTCCAGGATGAAAAATTTCCATTGGTAATTAATTCCGGGCCTATGCTGTAATTGATGCCTTGATCGGTTACCAACTTCACGGGTTGGTCTACTTCCAGCACATCACGTTGTCTGATTCGAGGGTTGGTGGGATCGAGCCACATGGTTGGTTCTACTATTCTCGGATTAAATCCTCCTACTTCAAAATGGCCTTGTATTTCCCAACCTCTAGAGTCTGTAACTATTACTTGATAATTCCCTACTGTCACATTGGACAAACTGGCGCTTGTTGCTCCGTTTTCCCACAGGTAAGTATAGGGCGGAATCCCTCCTTCTACTGTGGTTGTGATACCTCCATCGTAATACCCATAAACACTGGCATCGGTAATGGTGGCAGTAACGCTTGGGAGTGTGATCCCTAATCCCACTGTTGCTTCTACGAGTGCTTTTTTGATGTGTGCTGCTTCATCGTAGACGGTTGTTTCAAAGTCTATTTCCCAAAGAATGACGTTGTTGTATTCGGTATTTTGGCGTTCTTCCTGCCTTACAAAGGGTGTAAAATAATCTTCTTCATAAAGGTGCAGCGCTTCGTGCATGTCATCAATCAGCGCAAATACTGCCGCATCGGTTGTCGTCCCATCCAAACCAATGTACAGCGTAATCGTGTGCCGACCTGCTTGCACCCCCATCTGTTGATCGCTCCAATCGATTTTCGAATAATCGATGAAACAGCATGGATAGGTGATGGAGACGCCATGTTTGAACTGATTGTAAAAATGTCCAATGGAATTGAACCCGACTACCTCACTGGAAATTCGTGCTACTAAATCGTTGTATAGATTGAGTTTAGTCATGTTTGATGTTGGTTATGCTGTCGGTGATCCTAATTTTTTATCTGCTTGATCAATCCCACTGGTAATTCCACTAAATGGGCTGATCAATTGCTTCTCTGTGCCTGAGAAATCGTTGGTTGCTCCGTGATTGGTTCCCACACTGTCGGGCCATTCGTATTCTGAACCATTGTAAACTGCATTCTCGGCCAACCATTCAGAAATACACCCCTTCAGGTAGCTGGGTTTTCGGGTATACCCTTTGTGGTAGAGACCATCTATTTCAGTTTGGCTCAAGGCGTGATCAAACCAGCCTACGTGGTTGAAGTGTCCGTTGAACCGGTTGTTGGCCAACCAGGTGGCTCCGAGTTCAAGGATTTCTGTACTTGCAATTGATTCGGTTAGGTTGTCTCCTCCAAGCGATAGACTTTCTTCTACTCCATCAATAAAAAATTTCAATCCGGCTGCCGTGGAGCTTCCATCGTAAGTCACAACAGCATGGTACCACTTGTTGGCTTCATTAAACACAGAAGCCAGTGAAACCCGCAAAATCCTGTTGGAAGCTGAATTGTACAGGAACAGGTTTATCCGATCAAGTTGATCAATCGCAAACCAAATCCCTTTGTTGGTGAGCATGTTTGACATCAACGTGCGTACGGTGGTCTCTGTAACAGCATTGCGCTTGAAATGAAAAACAAAGCTGAAAGCGTCTGTTCGTTCAATCGGTTGCACACCAAAATGCAGGTACTTCACTGTTCCATCAAACTCAATGGAGTGGCTGCTGGGGGCTTGCTCATCAATGACTCCGTAGTTGATCCCATCCCACTCATCGTTGTCGAATTGCCAGTAGGCCACCAAATGGTTCATGGCAATTCTTTGTGGTGAGAGTATTTCACCCAGGTTGTACATGGCCTTGATTTGGCCTGATGAGAGCGGAATGTCCCAAAGGGCGACATGGTTTAAATCCCCATGCAGCGTCCAGCCACTGTTTTCGGAGGCTCCCAATAACAATGGGTCAGTCGAATCACGAATGGCCCCAAAATCGTCTCCCAAAAAGTTAACATTTCCAGCAGCACTGGAATATTCTATCCCATTTACAAATAGTTTTGCCTTGTCCAAAGCAGGCTGGAAACTGTCGTAGACTACCTGCACAAAGAACCAAGCACCACTCCTGAACAGTGTAGGAGGATATATCGTGGCATAGCCTGCACCTCCATCAAAATAAGAGGTGAATTGCAGGGTATCGTTGCTATTGAACAATAAAAAAAATGCACCATTTCCTGCTCCGGCTGAATATTGACTAATCACAACATCAGTGGTATTGTCCGTTTCTCTTCGAACTAAAGCAGAAAATGTAAAGTTAGGGGCGCTCCCTGTCACAATGCCATTGAATCGATTGCCGATATTGATGGAGTCTGCACTATCGCTAAAGGCATAGGAATAAAATGATTCAGGCTCTCCATAAATTCCCTTAACCGTAAATAATTCAGCTGTTGCCTCCACCAAATTCTGGGTTCTGTTCACCTCAGTATCTACGATGGTGGTCTCAAAATCAATTTCCCAAACGAGAATTCCACTGTGCTCACTGTTGTTGCGTTCGGCCACCCGAATGAGTGGAGTAAAATAGCTCTCTTCATACATTTGAAGCGACTGATACACGGCTTCATTAATCGTATCTGAACTGGCCATGGTGACCGCATCAAAACCAAGGTGCATGGTCATGGTAAAATTGCCTGTCTGCACGCCCAGTTCGTTTTCAGTCCAAACCACTTCCTTGTAATCGATGAAACAGGTTGGATAGGTTACCGTGGTACCGTGCAAAAACTGATGCCGAAACAGCCCAATGGTGTTGAGGCTTGTCACATCCGCGGTCAACTTATTGACGAGGTCGTTGTATAGGTTGAGTTTATTCATAATTGTGTTTAGTTGCTCTCTGGCGATCCTAATTTTTTATCCACTTGATCAATGTTTACACTGGTGCCACTGAAGGGGCTCATGACTCGTTTTTCAGTTCCGGAGTAGGTGACAGTTACTGCATCATTCGATCCTGCACTGTCCGGCCAATCGTATTCACTGCCGTTGTAGGTAGCATCTTCGGCCAACCATTGCCCGATGCACCCGCTGACATAATTGGGTTGGCGGCCATAACCTTTGTGATACAGCGCTGTTGCTTCGGATTGGCCCAACGCCCAATCAAACCACCCAACATGATTCATTTGTGCTTTGAGGCGGTTATTCGTCAGCCAGGTGGCTCCCAACTCCATGATTTCCGTGCTGAGGATGGAGTCTGTAACTGCAACGTCAGTACCAACCAGAGGCTCATTTACCCCATTTACAAATATTTTGAGTCCTGCTGCCACTGAGCTTCCATCGTATGAAACGACTACATGACACCATTTATCCAATGAATTACATACCTGGTTAGAGGTATAGCGATTGAGGGTATTGGTGGCTGAATTAGCCAATCGAACAACTAACCGATCAGTTGTATCAATGTAAATCCAGATTCCTTTGTTGTTGTAAATGTTGGATATCAACGTGTTGTTGGCAGTATCCGTCACAACATCTCTTTTGAAAAAGAAAACGAAGCTAAAGGGATCAGTCCTTTCAATTGTTTGTGCACCAATGTGCGCATACCCTAACGTGTCGTTAAACTCCATCGAATGGCTGCTGGGAGATTGGGTGTTGATGACTCCGTAATTGGTGCCATCCCACTCATCGTTGTCGAACTTCCAATAAGCCGCCAGGTGGTTGATGGCCACATTTAGAGGAGAAAGAGGCGCCCCAACATTGTACATGGCTTTGATCTGCCCTGCTGAAAGCGCCACATCCCACATCGCCATGTGGTTTATCAGGCCGGTGAAGGATTGGTTGGCGACATAATTCCCTCCTATTCTAGCATCTGAATCCGAATTGAAGACATTGGCAAATTCCGGATCTGTTCCACCAAAAATAGTAGCCCCGTACTCTGTGGAATATTCCATTCCATTTATATAAATGCGGATCTTGCTATCTCCGCTTGCATTTCCATCGTAGACCATCTGAAGAAATAGCCAATCGGTGGTAGAGGTCCAATAAGTGTTGGCCACAACATACCGATAATTGGCACTGGTAGCATCGGTAAAAACACGTACCTGAAAGAGATTGTCACTTCGAAATAAAAATTGGAATGAACGACCGGCACCTGACGACCTGTACCGGCTAAAGATGGTTTCTTGCTTATCAATCACCCCACGTTTGAGCAGCGTGGAAATCGTAAAGGTGGGGGTATTACCACTAACAATGTTGGTGATTTCAGAGGGCATACCCAAGTTCAGGTAATCGTTGTCCCCATCCATCTCATAAGAGTACTCGGAGTCAAATCCCCCATTGAGTCCCTTTATCACCGACAAATCTGCATTGGCAGAAACGAGGTATTGTTGCGTGTTCGCAGCACTGTCAATAAGCACCGTTGAGTAGTCAGCTTCCCAGGAGATGATGTTTTGATGCTCCACGTTGAGCCGCTCTACCCTTCTGGTTAGCGGGGTAAAATAGTCTTCCTCAAACAACTGCAATGCTCCGTAGACTTCATCTATCACCGAATGAATGGCTCCATCAGTAGTTGTGATACCATCAAAACCAATGTGCATGGTGATGGTGTATCGCCCCGATTGCAAACCGATTTCAAGGTCTTCCCAATTGGCTTCTTTGAACTCAATCAAACAACAGGGATAGGTAACGGTTAACCCATGCTCAAAGTCGTTTTTAAAAAGGGCGATGGTATTTAAGCTCGGTGCCTGTGCCGTGAGCTGTGTAACCAGGTCGTTGTATAAAGTTTGTTTACTCATAATCCTTCTCCTAGTTGGTGGTGACTGTAAATCCGTTGGCTTGAAGTGTCGCTTTATCGGTTACCCCTTGTCCGGTTGGTGCGGCATTGGCGAAACCGTTGAGGGTGATGGCACAGTTGACGCGCGAGCCCATGTTTGTAACAAAGTCTGCCAAAATATTATTGACACCTGCGGCATCCATATAATTCGTGTTAATGGAGTAATTCGTTATGTTTAATCCTATCGTTCCAGAACTGTAGCTGCTGAATAGATTGCCGTAGACATAGAAAATAATGGCGGCCGGAAAATTGAAATTCGGCAAGTTGCCAGAGAATCCACTGTTGTTGATGTCAAACGTTTCCACGAGGGGCAGATTAAAATTGGGACAGCTACCTGAAAAATTGTTACCTCCAAGCAGAAACATCGTTGCAACCGGAAAATTGAAATTGGGACATGCTCCTGAGAAATTGTTGGTTTGTAATTGAACCAATTCCAGCGCTGTGCAGTTGGCCAATGCCGGACAGGGTCCAGAAAACTGGTTGATATAAGCATACAATCGCCTCAACAGCGGGTAATTGAAATCAGGTAGCGGCCCGGTAAAATTATTTCTGTAGAGGTAGAGGTACAGTAGGTTGGGAAAGTTCCAATTGGGCACTTCTCCTGACAACTCATTTGCTCCTACATAAAAATACTGAACCAGTGGAAAATTGAAGTTGTGTACTGGACCGGTAAAATTATTTGACTGTATCCTGAAGTTGGTAAGCAATGGGAAATCGAAAAATGGCAGGTTCCCAGAAAAATTATTGGTATAGATGTAAAAGGCCTTCAGTAATGGGAAATTGAAATTGGGGCAAGGCCCGGAGAAATTGTTGTTGCGGATGTAAAAATATTCCTGCAACGGAAAGTTGAAATTGGGAATTTCTCCAGAAAAATTGTTCTGTTGTATCCAAAGCCGTTTCAACAAGGGGCATTGAAAATTGGGAATTTCGCCCGAAAAGTTGTTCAGGTATAAGTACAAATATTGCAAATTCGGCATATCCACATCTGGACATGCTCCAGAAAAATTGTTGCTATAAACGTAAAAATGCGTGGCATTGGGAAAGCTGCATTTAGGAAGGAAACCATTGAAATTATTGGAAGCCAATCGGAAGATGCTTATCCCTCCCCACCCATCTGTTGAAGATACGGTACAAATACCTAACCCAGAGCCAGCGCCAAAGGAGTGATCGGGAACACTGTTTTGAAGGGAGATTAAATCATCCATATCCCAACGTAACGCATCGCCCGTTTTGTCAGTTGCTGTTGTACCAATGTCATTATAAAACTCAAAGAGCAACAAAAAGTCGCAGGTGGTTTTGTTTTGTCCGCCAGGACCGAAAGTGGTGTGCAGGTATCCTCCTGGCATTAGCCGATGCCGTAATTCGGCCAATACTTCTTCCGGGTAATCAGCGTGTGCATTGATCTCCTTATAACTCTCAACCATTGCCAGAGTCCAGGTAAAACCATGCTTTTCAAACAGGCCATCCACAATGTATTGGCTCTCTCCATCAGAAAGTGCCTTTGGAAAGAGTAAAATATCGCCAATTTCTCCCTGTAATCCGTCTGTTCCATCTGCCTGTGATCCAATCAGTAAATCAAAATGACTGGAATAATCAGTCGTTACGGTGCGACTAACGGAATCCATCAGTGCGCCATTGATGTACAGGCCAATTTCAGTTGCTCCTGACCTGAACTCAATTATTTGCATGTCGTTGTACACCAGGGTAGCCGACACACTGTCACTGCTGGTATCATCGCTGATAGCAAAGGTCAAAGTGGAATTATCCATTTCTGCGGTGAACGAATAGTCTGCCTCGGAAACTGCGAAGGTTTCTCCTTTGGCAATTCCACCGTTCATTGCATTGGATTTGTCGTCCGTTTTGATGACATAAAACAAGGAGAAATTACCGTTCTCAAGGGAGCTATCAGACAACACGGATAAAAAGTGATTCGCTTCTGCCCGCAAGTATTGACGGGTGTTGATAGTCGAAAAAGCAAACTGGTTCGCCTCAATTACTTGAGTAGCATGATTTCCTTGAATTTGCTTCAGCGTGATGTTGGCTATTTTGCCGATGAATGTATAGTTCAAAAAATAAAACCTGCGGTTGGCATTGACATTCACGACTTCAAGGGTATGCGTGTAAGTACCCACTCCTTCTCCAGTTAATGGGGTCCAGTCGTAACCGCCTACTCCAGCCCGAATTTTACCAGAAGTAAACTCTGTAACCTCGAAGGTTAATTCGAAGTATTTCCCCTGAGCATTGAACAAAGGATCGTAGTAGTCGTTCCAAATCTGGCCAAAAGATCCTCCACCAATGCCGGTTATTACTCCGTCCGCAGCACTCCAGGCCAGGGAGTCGATAAAGTCCCAATTCTCCACGGCTTCCGTATGAATTTCGGGCCCTAATGCCAGCTTTTGACTTTTGTCAAAAATGGTGCGGGCGCGATCGACTGAACCATCGTTTTCCTTTAAGAGGTAACCATTGTCATTGGGATCCAACCAAAGAGATGGTTCAAAAAACAGTGGGTTAAATCCTGCAACAGCAAACGTCTCTTCCAACTGAGTTCCCATGGCATCGGTAATCAATACCGTATACTCACCAATTTCAACATTGGTCAGGTTTTCATTGGTCGCTCCTGTATTCCAGACATAAGTTACCGGAGCCAATCCACCTTGCAAATTCAACACGATGGAACCATCCGTATAACCAGCCGCAGTCACATCAGTCACCACAGGAAATATTTTCAGCAAATCCACTTTACTCACCTCGGGGTCCACGGTGGCCTGAACCAAGTTTTGCATCCTATTGGCTTCCGTGTCGATAAGGTAGGTTACGTAGTCCACCTCCCAAATGGCCACATTGTTGTATTCCGTATCCATACGCTCTTCCACGCGCAAAATGGGTGTGTATTCATCTTCCTCATAGTGATGAATCGAAGCGTATACCTGATCAATCAATGCATACATTGCAGTTTCGGTGGTCGTTGTTGTATCAAATCCCAGGTGCATGGTCACCATGACATTGCCCGATTGAACACCCAGTTGTTTGGTTTGCCAATCGACCCGGTTATTGAAACCGATGAAGCAACAGGGGTAAGTAATCGTATGTGCATGTTGCCATTGCTCTTTGAACAAGGCGATGGAATTCAAACTGGTTACATCTGCTGTCAGTTTCGCAACCAAATCATTAAAAAGCTTCAGTTTACTCATGGTGTCGGAATGCCATATTTAGCCATTAGATTTTGGGTAATGTAGTTGCTTTGTAAATCGGTCAGGGGGGTTGGAAAATAGAGCACATCCCCCATCTCACCATCGAAGCCCCAGGTATAAGCGTATCGACCTCCTATGGTCAAGTCATGGCGACTGGAATAGTCGATGGTAGCTGTTCTGACAATTGAATTCTGAAGAACACCATCTTTGTATACCCCAATAGTCGAACTGCCACAGCGGTATTCCCAAACATGTCTGTTGTTATCCCCTATAGGTACACTGTTACCATCTAACCCTGAAGTCCCATTTGAGAGAGCAGTATCATTGTCGGCTTCATAAAAAACATTTTGCCAGGAAAACATGCTGGCCGTTCCAAAGACTGTCCCGAGAGCAATTCCTCCATGCCGGGTGCCGCTGTAATCGTTTATTTTAACCACATAGAAAATCGAGAAATTTTGATTTTCAAACGCTACATCCGATTTAACAGACATCACCGATTGTGAATTTGAGAGCAGCGATTGCCTGCCATTGAGCGTAGTTAAATCGAAACGGTAATTGGAATCGATTTGAGCTGCATGATTCCCAGAGATTTGGAGCAGAGATACCTCATCAAAAAAGAAGGTAGCCGCATTGCCTGCCAGTGTGTAGAAATACAATTTCAGATTTCCGGTAGCTGAAACAACAGGTGTGTCAATTTCGATCCACTCGCCTGTTGTATCATACACTGTGCCAGTAGAACCAAAATGGACGACCACAGGGTCAGAACCATCTTCAATGAACAATTTTGCTATCAAACGATACACAGGACCGTCCGAAGTTGTTGCTGAGAGGTCTTGATTGACCCCGTCATTATCAGAACCGTCAGTCTCCACCTTCCAGCTATAAGTGCCAGAGTAAGTCCGCTCGCCAGACCGACCTTGCGACACCGGAGAACCGTATGTTACCCAGGAACCGATCATTTCCATATCTCCATTGAGCACATGATTGCTGCCGGTGGTATTTAGATCCTGGCTTTTGTCCAAAAGAATTTCCAGATAGTCATTGCCAGAACTGGTATCAAGCACAACCGTATCCTGGTCACTGGGGTCTAACCAAAGTGCTGGACTGAATTGTACTGGGTCAAATACGCTCACGTTGCAATTCTTGTGCGAATAATCTCCATTGCTGTCTCGAATGAGCACCGAATAATCTCCTGTGGTGAGCCCACTGATAAAATTGGTCGTTGCACCATTGCTCCAGGAATAGGTATATGGAGGAACTCCGCCTGATACATTCAATTCGATGCGACCATCATTTCCGGCCATGGCCGAAACGTTGACTATGGTTACCTCAACATCTAAAAAGGGTACTGGGATCACCGACAATTCTGGTGTGGCTTCAACGAGATTTGCCTTGGTGTAAGCGCTATCATCGGTAAAGGTTGTTTGATAAACGACTTCCCAGAGCACCACGTTGTTGTATGCGTTGGTCATCACCTCAGTACTTCTTGTCATCGATGAATACGCATCTCCACTGAGTAAATGAATCGCTTTGTACACTTTGTCATTGACGGTATGCATGGCGGTATCCGTGGTAGTTGCACCATCATGTCCGATGCGAAACCGAACCTCCAGCCTCCCCTTTTGAATGCCTGTTTCTTCCTGAAGCCATTCGATGGGATCATAGTCGATCAAACAGCAGGGATAGGTAACCGTAGTACCGTGTTCAAACTGGTTTGTAAAAAAACCAATGGTGTTTAATTCCGGCACATCGGAGTTGAGTTTGGTGACGATGTCGTTGTATAAATCTGATTTTGCCATGTGTTGCGCGATTCTCTTGCTCAGACTAATTAGTGGTGATAGTAAATCCGTTATTTTCTAAAGTGGTGACATCCGATTCACCAGCTGTTGACGGGGCAGCATTCTCACTTCCATTTAACAGGATAGTGGCGGCACTTCTCGATTGAAGGTTGGTCGTAAAATCAGCTAACACATTGTCTACAGATGCTTCCGGCAATTCATTCTCAGCTAGATTAAAATAAGTCACGGTGTCAGCAAGGGTCGAACCCGGATAGCCTGTAAAAGCATTGTTGTTCGCTTGGAATAACTGCAATGCTGGAAGGTTCATAGAAAGATTTCCCGTGAAATTATTTTGAGATACTTGCATTACCTCTACATTGGGAAAAGCAAATTCTGGCAATGCCCCAGAGAAACTATTGTCGTTGATGTAGAAGTTTCTGACAGTGCCGGCAAAGCTGTCAAACGAAGGGCAGTTCCCTACAAAATCACAAGACGAGGCGTGGAAATTTTCCACACCATATATGTCCAGATTTGACATGTTTTCAAACTGATTATTGGAGACATTAAAGGTCTTGACGTTGGCAAAGTAGAATTCGGGAACGTCTCCAATAAAGGCATTGTCGTTGATCCGAAAATCAGAGACATTTTCCATTTCAAAAAGTGGACAATTGTCGCTAAAGTTGTTGTTGTTGATATAGAATGTCGTTACATTGTTAATGCTCATTTCAGGGCATTGGCCGGAGAAATTGTTGTAGGAAAGCTGAAAAACCTCAACCGAAGGCAAATTAAATTCAGGCATGGATCCGCTAAAGCTGTTGTTGTTGAGGTAGAGCTCAACTACTGTATCACATCCAGTCAGGCTGGGACACGTGCCAGAAAAGCCGCAATTCCAGGCAAAAAACCTATAGATAACAGGAAAGTTAAAGTCCGGCATTGTGCCACTGAAGCTGTTATCATTAATTCTAAAGTCATCAAGAAGTGGAAAACTCCAATTGGGGCACGTTCCTGAAAAGTCATTTTCATGAATCCAAAACTGGGTTAACAGTGGGAAATTAAAATTGGGGCACGGACCTGAAAAATTATTTGCTCGAAGTACAAATGAATCAACTACCGGAAAATCAAAGTTGGGGCAAGTGCCAGAGAATTGATTTTTGTAGACCCAAAACCGAGTGACAGCTGGAAATGAAAAATTGGGAATAGGGCCAGAGAACTGGTTCCAGGAGATGTCGAAGGCTTGAACTTTGGGCAAATAAAAGTTGGGACAAGGTCCAGAAATTTGTCCGTAGGCAATGCTAAATGTGGTGCATTCTGGAAAATTGAGATAGGGAATACTTGTCCACAGGTTCCCATAAATCTGAAAACCTTGTACCAGCGGAAAGTCAAATGCTGGGATGGCTCCGGCAAAATCGTTGTTGGTGAGGTTGAAGGTGGTGATTGAGGGAAAATCGAATTTTGGACATGTCGCAAAAAAATTGTTGTTGGTCAGGTTAAACACCGTGACTCCTTCCCACCCATCTGTAGAACTGACCGTGCAAATGCCACTGACTTGGCCTTGGTCTAGTGTATGAGCTGGTGGAGCGTTGAAGTTTTGCACATCTCCATCGAAATCCCAGCGAAAGGTATCACCTGTCTTAGTAACATAGCCCAATGCTGTGTTGGCATTAAACTCCATTAAATACAGGAAGTCACAAACTTTTTTATTTTGGCCGTTGGGTCCAAATGTATCGTTGAGGTATTTTCCAGGCCACAAACGGCTGAGCAATTCATCTAAAACAGCCTGTGACAAAGTTGCGTGTGAGTTTAAGTCCTGGTAACTCTGCACCATTTGCTCGGCCCACAAAATGCCGTATTTTTCTTTTAGGCCATTGGTGATATACTCCCTGGCGGTTGTCGAGATTGTTTCCGGGTACATGATCACATCTCCCAACTCTCCTACCAAACCAAGTGATCCGTTCTCCCGGCTGCCCAAAATGAGATCAAAGTTATTGCTGTAATCAATCGTGTAAGTTCGGTTGACGTACCCCTTCTCTACACCATCCACATAAATTTTCAATTGAGTGGAATCTGCCACAAATTCATACACATGTACTTCGTTGTCAGAGATGGCCACTGTATTGGTCATGCCTTCCTTAAGAGAGCCATTTGAAATGAACAGTTCCTTAAATCCTGCCGTAAAGCCGGTACTGTATTCTATATAGGCAGGGGTACCAAAAACTTCCCCTTTTGCAATTCCTCCGTTCCAACTTGCATCTTTATCATCCGTTTTTGCGACATAGAAAATACTAAAATTTTGTGTTTCCAGGCTGGTGTCGGAAAGGACTTTCGCAAACCTATCGGCCGATCCTCTCAAGAGTTTTCGACCGCTAATGGTGGTTTGCCCAAACATGTTTGCTTTGGTGGGCTGACTGGCATGATTGCCTTGCACTTCCTTGATGGAAATATAGTTGAGCAACAGATCGCAGGGACTCACAGCCCTGGTTACTCTTATCCTCGGGTCAGTTGTTGGCTGAAAATAAAAACGATGCACTCCAGTATCTCCAATTACATAGCGGTTGGCAGTATCTCCCCAATCTCCAAGTTGTATACTACCCGCATTTACCTCAGCAACAGATACCTCCACTAAATAAGTGGTTCCTACGGTCAGAATGACCTGGGCTAGTTCCATGGTTGCATCAGCAACAAACCGAAGCTGGCTGATGCCTTCCTGCGAAATGTAACTTGTTGCGGTTTCACTGCCTATTTGAATCCATCCATCAGGATTATCGGAAGTCCAATCCGTGAAATTCCAATTGACCACCAGCTCCGCTCCTTCGGCATATTGCATTCCGCCATCAGCAATGATCCGCACAGAGTCTGTAGATGCAGTCGTATCAAGTGTGACTCGCGTGGTGTTGTTCGGGTCAATCCAAAGTGAAGGTCCGAAAGAAACAGGATTAAAACCTTCGACAGCAAAACTTTCGGAGACCTCTTGCCCTACTGCATCGGTGACAGTAACGGTATAGCTACCCACTGGAACATTCATCAAATTTTGTGAGGTAGCCCCATTGCTCCACAGAAAGTCTATCGGAGCTTTTCCTCCTTGAACAGTCAGTGTCACCGTTCCATCGTAGTATCCCCATGCATAGGTTGTTTCGCCCCAAATTTTCAGCAAATCGACCTTCACCACTTCCGGGTCCACCGTTGCCTGTACCAAATCCTGGCCACGCCAGCCAGATTGATCCACTATCGTGGTGTTGTATTCGGCTTCCCAAATAACTACGTTGCTATAGGAACTGTTGACCGCCTCCTTGCTGCGGCTCAAACCGTTAAAAGTCGCTTTCTCAAAAAGCTGTAATGACACAAAAACCTTGTCGAAGACCTGATTGATCACTGCATCAGACGAAACCGCAGCGTCAAACCCAACCAGCAGCTTCAACTTCACTTCTCCAGTTTGAACACCTTCGAGGTTGTCTTGCCAATCTACTTCTCCAAAATCAATAAAACAGCATGGGTACGAGATCGTACTCCCATGTTGAAATTGGCCTCTATGCAGGCCTATTGTACTCAGTTCCGGAACATCAGTGGTCAACCTGGCAACCACCTCATCCAACAGGATTTGTTTACTCATCGAATTACTTCAGTTGTTCAATCTTTTTCTATTCTTTTCTCCAGAAATAGATGTGGTGATCATCGCAAAACTCGGGGTGGCCTTCAAACTCAACAATGCCGGTTATCTCACCGCGCATTCTTTCTGTAAACATGACATCCTCAACTAAAAACTCGAATGCCAAAACTCCATCTGCATCTATAAAAATGCAGCTGCTAAACTCTTTTGATCTATGCATGCTTTAGGGTTTTACAAAGACTAATGGGTGCAGCCTGGGTTAATAATCCTTTACTCAATCCTGAATGACCGCCTTATTGCTTTGGAGCATCTCTTCGACCGTATCGCACAATTGAGCAAACTCGCGATCAGTTTCTCGAAAATTCATGGCCTGCTGAACGGATTTTTTGATGGTGGAATGGGAGGCCCTTTTCAGGTAATCGGCAATGTATTGGAAAGTGAAATGATACTCAGAACGTGCAAACAGACTAAACAAATGCCGGGCATTGGCAGCACCACGCGTTTGATCTTTCGAACGAATAACTGCCACATCCACCTTGGTGCATTGCGACACGATATAAATTAGATTGGTCAATTCCAGACTACCAAAGCCAGGTATAGCAAAATAACTAATCCCCAACTGAAGGGTTTGTGGCGCTGCTTTGGTTGTCTCAATCATCTTTTCAAGTTTAATGGTTGGTGCTATTTTATTTAGGTCACTATCAGTAATCAATCATTGTAGTGAATGAATACAAAAATAAATCATTTGATATACATATACAATCTTTTGATTGCTTTGTTTTGCACAATTTGGGGAAGAAGATTCAACTCAATCGTCTGAGTAACCCACCAATCAATAAGGCAGAAAACACCAGAAGAATAGCAATAACCACATTACAGCCAACAAACTATCCCCCCCATTCACCAGCGCCCATTGCCGGCTTGCCGCAGTATTCAAGCGCCACAATTCACAATCGTTCATACTACGGCCAACGCCCACTTTTTAATACGCTGCATGTATGCTTCAAACTCAACAGAATTAAGGGAAGTCGTACTCCTAATGTGTGGCAAGAGCTCCTCACCAACAGGCGTCTTAAGCGTCTTATATTCCTTCAAAAAAAGATGCTTTAGAATTTCGTGCGTGTCTTGCAAACTATAGCTCCAATACTCTGATAACGGGCGAATAACGTACCCCCAATAAAACCTATTTTGATCCAACGTGCGCTTCTTCCTGCTTGCAATTCCATTCAACGCATCGGCATCGTATTTCAATTTTCCAAAGTAAGCGCGCAACAACTTTGCTGACATTCCTTTTCCAGGTGCTTTAATCTCCATCTTCTCCTCTATTTTTCTCCTACTGGAGCAAACGAATAATTGATTTCATACTCCTCACTCATCACCACCACCCAAATATTTCCAAACTCAAAATAAGTCCGATACCTGTTCACAGCAGTGTCTGGAAGACGAAAATTACTTCCATACTCATCCGCCAAAAACTTAATCTCATCAGGGGCATACCCCTTCAACTTAATCTGAATATCCTCAATACCGCCAAACAACTCCGGAAGGCTACCTACCAAGGCTACCATCTCTTTAAATTCCTGAATCCTAGGTGTCTCCATCTCTCTCCTCTTTAATCAATTGCTTAATGAATAGAACTGTCGGCAATGAACGTTTCCTGATACCGCAACGCCCTTCTCCGGGCAATGCATTTTGCCTCTACCAAAATCACCCTATTTTCCGCTGTCAGTGAGCGATCCCCTTTGAGTAACAGCCGCACAAACTCAATACTATAACTCGTATTCCGTGCTATTTTCCTCAAGTCATCCGGGCGCAAAATATCTCTCAAATTGCGGCTAAGTGTTTCATCTATTGTTTGATATCCAGACATTTTTATATATTTGCTGTTGTTTTCTGATACAAATATAAATCATATGATACTTTAATGCAATCTTTTGATATAATATATTTATACAGTATTAGTAATTTTTAATCTCCCCCCAATGAACACAACTATCAATGAGCGAATACAAAAGCTGATCGAGGAATACCACCTCAACCCGAACTCCCTTGCCACACGCCTTGGAGTTGCAGGCACTGTCATCTACAACATCATTGGAGAGCGAAAAAGCAAGCCCAGCTTTGATCTCTTTCAAAAGATTTTTCAAACGTTTGAGGATCTCAACCCCCATTGGCTCCTCACTGGAGAGGGGCCTATGCGTGGGCGCTCGACTTCCCCCAATACTGGAGGCATCTCTACCCCTACCGAAAAAGTCTTTCCGATTGTCGTAGACAACGAAAACACGGAGCAAGTTAGCCTGGTCCCTATTTACGCACAGGCCGGCTATATGCGCGGCTTTGAAGATCCGGATTTCATCAAGACATTGCCCATCAGCGATATGTCTCCCTACGAAAATGGCACCTACCGCGACTTTGAAATCAAAGGTGATAGCATGGAGTCTTACTTTTTCGAAAAAGACATTGTACGCGCCAAATACCTGCCAGAAATCTACTGGAACCAACGCCTTCATTTGGGCGAATTATTTGTCATCGTGCACGCCACAGAAGGAGTTGTTTTTAAGCAAATAATCGAACACAACCTGGAAAGCGGAGACCTGAAACTGCATTCTTTCAACAGCTACTACAACGACTATGTGGTCAATGTGAAGGATATTCGTCAACTGTGGTATTATTCAGAATACCGATCGAGCCGGAAGTTCAACTACATTCGATAAACAGGCACGAAACATACAAAATGATTTTAAGGGACCTTATCCTTAAATCCAAAGGATTGCATAAATTTGCGTCCTCTTCATTCGGGATGTAGCATAGTCCGGTTAATGTGCCGGTCTGGGGGACCGGAGATCGGAGGTTCGAATCCTCTCATCCCGACTTAAGCGGATCAAGAGAAAAATTTTCTTTTGGTCCGCTTTTTTTATTGGCTATACCATGCGTCAATAGAGGGATTGGAAGGAATAGACAATTTACACGTTTGGTTAGAAATCGGTCGTTATCCCGATCATAGGTGACACCCTCAGGAAATAGCAGTTTTTGTAATACAAGCTGTTGGGTTGAATCGCTGGAAGCCCATGAATTACTGAGATTCTGACTCATATCAACTACCCAATCCACGCATTTTTCAAGGTTAGAACTACTGATCGTTCCATTTTCCAATTGTGTTGCAATTTCGTAACGTTCAGCTTCATATTTCACGGTATACCTATCGAACAGGTCTTTGCTAACTTCTCCTTCTACAAATCGCTCTTCCAACTGTTGAATCTTCCCTTCTACGCGTTTCAGGTTTTGACGGTATGTACCCAATTCCTCATCTACACTATTGTTATGTTGGGAAAAAGTGTAGCGCATCACCTTTCGCACGTGATCTGCGAAGTCGGCATCAACCTCGTACTGCTTCAACAGGCTTTCAAAGGAGCCGTGCAATATTTTCCTGCTGCGATTCTTACAACACCCATTGCTACGGCAACGATAATAATATAAGTTCTTCTGCTTTTGCAAATAGCCTGTGTAGGGTTCTCCACAATCACTGCATAAGACGAATCTTCTTAATGGCAACTGCTCGCTATTCTCTTTGGTGTGCTTCCCCTTCTCGAAGCGACCTTTGAGGATGTCCAGTGCCTTAAAAAAGACTTCGGAAGATACCATGCCTTCGTGCTTGCCTTCGATTACTTCTCCCTCAATGAATTTGCAGACGATTTTGCCACAGTAAAAGGGGTTTCGAAATGTATCAGATAACTTTCTTTCATTGATTTTAAGTCCGGCCTTATTCAGTCGTTGAACGATTTCCTTATTGGACAGTCCGTACTTAATCTTCCATTGCCAAGCCTTGCGCAGAATTTTACCTTTTTCATCCACGACTATGTGGTGCTTATCTGCTGTTTGCCCCTTATTCAAGTTGGTATACCCTAACGGTACTGTCAACGGCCAGTAACCTTGCAGCATCTTTTCCTTGATTCCGGTCATCATTCGATCCCTACGAGTCTGGTTGTCAAATTGACTAAACATGAAGTACATGTTCTGCTGAAACGCTCCCGAAGGTGTAGACGCATCTACTTCTTGGGTAACTGCCATGATATTCACTCCCAACTTGTCCAATTGTGAACTAATATAGGCTCCATTGGGTCCGGTGCGAGAGAATCGGTCGTAAGAATACACTATAATTCGGGACACTTTCCGGGTACGTTTAACAAAGGCCAACATACGTTGAAACTCTTTGCGTTCATCGCTTTTGGCTGATTCATACGTTCCACCAAAAAATCCCATCACATTGAACTCCTTCTTTTGGGCAAACTCCTGACAATACCTCTTTTGCGTATCTAAGCTGGCATTGTTATCTGCTTGCTCCTTCGAGGATACACGAGTATAAATAACTGCATTGGCCGCACCTCTGAGTCGTTCTACCTTTTTGCCTTTGGTTAATTCCAAAAAGCGTTTTTCGTCTGTTCCTTTCATAGCTGCTAAATCTGAGTTTTACAATACAGTTGATACATTACTAAACAGTACAGTTCTACACACTCGATGTACTCTTTTGCTTGTTCTCTGGTTAAGTGCGATAACCTTTCTACTGCCAATACTTCTTCTACCGTAAGCCCATCGGCTTGTACGGGACTATTTTTCGCGCTGCTCGTTTTGGCGCGATCTCCTTCTGCATAATCCATCTACACAATTCTCCATAACATCCTCCCGGCTTATCCGATAAGGTTGCGGATTCATTATAAATGCGGCTCGGCTTATCCGATACCTGTTTAACTATCTTCATCAATCCTTTTTCTTAGGCTTAATTTTTATTGTATTACGAAACTTCACAATGGTCCCTTTCTCTGTGGTGAAAGTGATGTCCTGATAGCCTTCTTGCGTAATCACGTCCAGAAAACGAGATTTCAGTTCCAGCGGTTCTTCTTTGGTGGCTTCGATCAGGTCGATCTGGTTAGCTTTGTCGAACCGGATCTTTAACTCGGTCAACTTACCGTCTCGAATCAACTCCAATACTTGCTTTTCTTCTTCCGAGATTACGTTCATTTCTTCCGATACCAGGTTCAATTCCTTCCGGTCAATAAACTCCCGAACGATCTCGGTAATGGAAATAGAAACGAAAGCACCGCGGTACATTTTGACCAGAGCCTTATCCGAAAATAAGCCGTTGATTTTCTTATCTGTTACAAAAGCCACCTGTCCATCGGCATTAATCCAAAATGCCAAATGCCGTTTATCAGCAATACACCGGGCGATTAGATGTGCAAACAAGCTAACCGTGTTTTCTATTTTATCCGACCAAAGTATTTTAGCTTCTTTGGCAGTCAACACCTTGTCATCTTCTCCGCGAAACTCAATGGGCAAGTCTGTATGCTTGGCGGCAAGGTCCAAAATGGTAAACCAAAAGGGCTTTGCAATGGTTTCGGCCTTCACCTTGCGAATGATTTCGTAATGGATGCCCAATAGTTTCATCTTCTCAATCATCTTAACCCAGATATAGTCAATGAAACTAAATGGTTTGCCTCCCCGACTCGAAGCATCGTTGAATAATATCCCCTCATTGCGCCAAAGATTGACGTACTGAGGTTTCACATCCATGTCTTTTAAGGCAAATTGCGGAGCAAGCAACTTCTCGATTAGTTTCAGTTGTTCGGGGTCTGCATTTTCCTCGTAGAAAGCCAGTAATTCTTTTTTCATACTTTAAATTTGTAAATAAATATTTACAAACACAAACTATATATAAAATAATTTCGTATTAATATATAACTAATACGTATTAATTCATCAAATTATTGTGAGACATGAGTGTGTTTAAAGAAGATTACGGGCGCAATTGTCCGTATTGTGCGGAAGATTTTATCGCTAGGAGAATGAATCAGTTGTATTGCAGTTTTCGTTGCAAGTACACTTTTAACAATCGAAAGAGGGATTACAAACACGAGCAAACCAAACAGGTCAACCGACTATTGAGTCGAAATTTTACGTTGCTCAAACAACTGTGGGCGAAAAAAAGTGAGCAAGTCATTTTTACGAAGCAACAATTGATTGAACTCGGCTATTCCTTTCGTCACTTAACCCAATTGATGAAACTGGATGATGGCAGGGAGGTTATGGGAGTATATTGCTACGGGCTGGCTGTGAATGAAGGACAATACGAAATCATTAACACGGAGGAATGTGATGAAGATTAAGAAACTGGATTTTGACGAAATTGTGAGGGAAATGACGCCTGTGGTTCCAGAAGTACCGCTGCCGGATTTATCTGACCTTGAATTGGAAGTTCTTGCCGAAAAACCAATATCCGGCTTTACCAAAAACAATACCTTGCTATTTGCCAGTATAGGATTAGGCATTGGTATTTTGGGAACTACCCTGTATTTTCTAGTTCGGCAATACCGGGAAAACAAAATGAAGGAAAAGGAACTAGATAAGGAGATAAAAATCTACGACAAATTTTTTAAGGATGATTGAACCAATTGGTGAAAACAACCTACATATTGAAATCCTCACTGTGAAACAGTGGGGATTTTTTTGCTTTGGGGGCGAAATCAACTTGTTTTTGTTGCCGTATTGATTCGTTTCGATGCGGATTATTCGAATCAATACGGATATACACGGTTCAACTACGTGTTGTGGATTCGGATTAATCCGGTGTTGATTCGGATTGATTCGCTGTAAATGCGCATTGATTCGGATTGATTCGGATTGATTCGGTTCAATGCAGATTATTCGAATGTATCGTACTGATTTAACCTTACACTGTTTTTTGTTTTCTTGTTGAAACAACCACATAATCTATTTACCAATCATTCCTGTACGTTTAAACTTTAAGTCAACTATCATGCTCAGGGTCCAGAACAATGGTAAAACTGGCGCAAGCGAAACATGAATTGCTCCGAATTTGAGTAATGTTTTCGTTTGTCTTTTTTTTAATTGATTAGTTTTGAGAAATGGAAATAAACCTAAAAGAATATGCAGGGCAGCGAATCAACGGAGGTGCTGATTTATTTGCCATAATGAGAGAAATTCTGAAACGCGATACAGAAGTGTTCGGGTACGAATCACACTTTTGGATTGTTGGCCTTGATGACGCGGGCGTACTGAGATATGCTGAACTGATTGCCCTTGGAGATAAGGAGCAGGAAAACGTTCATCCAATGGGCATCTTTAGCATGGCAGTGACCAAGGAATGCAAACGCATAATTGGTGTTCAGTGCCTCAATGACAAAAGCCTTGACGTCAATGGCGATGTAATCAGTTTGGTTACGCGAATTGTCCGAGGCGCAGAAACCCTACAAATGGAATTGATTGACTACCTCATCATCAACGAGGACGATTTTGTTGGCTTTCAAGAAATTGCTCGATTCCTCGGTGGAATGGAAGGCAAGTAGTTTTTCTCTTTTTTATCCCAGTCCAACAAGTTTATAATTGCCTTTGCGTTTTGCCAAGAATCAGATGAGTTTAGCTTTATTTGCTCATATCATACGATAAGCAGGCGAAGCCGCCATCATGGACTTGATGTCTATTGTGTTGACACATGTGAATAATTGGCACTAAGCGTAGGAGTGTATTTTTTAAGAACAGAATAGAGGTTTAACAACTCCTTTCTAAATAAAACAGATTGGCATCCGGCATTCCCAACGCCCCAAGAATGTTACCAAACCGGAGGAAATAACATTCATTTGGGCATTCCGACCAAAGTGATATTGACCTTGTTAGCCACATCTAATTCATGCGCATAAGCTGACAGCGAGCCTTGTACATTCAACCCTCATAAGGCTCAACGCCATGCCAGTTTGATGCCCAATTTGTCACAGCTAGAATTAAGGCACTTCAGCATAAGAAAACCTATCATTTCCCCTCCTGAATCGAGTCGGTAGAATACATTTCTTCGTTTTCACTCGCTTTCCCAGAATCAAAATCCGCAAATTCCATTTCTCGTTGCAGGCCCCCTCTTATCCCCTCTTTTTCAAGGAAATTAGATGAATCTTCGATCAAATAAAAAGTATCCGGGTCTGAGTAGTAAATTCCCGGTTGAGCTTCTTTTTGAACGTCACCTTCGATAGCCACAGGTTGCACGGCATCTGTACAGGAGTATAAATTGACCATTGCGGCCAATATGAGCAAATAGCTGTTTCTTCTCAATTGCTGACGGGTTAAATCATTGCCAATAGAATTGAGACTGATAAGTTGTATTTGGTCACTAAAATTATTTCCAATGCCCCAACATAAGGTTGAAATGGAGTGATCCAATTGCCATTAGTTCCTTATTCCCAAAAACCAAATATAGTAGACAACCTATTGTGGTTTTGAGACGAAAAATCTCTTTTCGCCTCAAAATCCCTTCTGTTACATGTAACAATAAACAGTGCGCTCGTCTCAGGCAAAATATATCAAGACAAATTTCATTAGCACCACTCTTGAGGGAAAAAGAGGCACTACAGATCGCCTACGAGAATCTCGCAAAAGAACGATGGATATGCCTAGCTACTAAGAGTTTTTCGCGTTTTTCAAAATCGGTTTTTCACTCTTACCTCCGGTCACTGGGTCTTCTATTTTAGCATAGTCAATTTGTTTCATCTAAACCAAAACATCGAGCATGAAAGCCAAGTTAAAGGCGCCTACTGACGAGCAATTGGTTTCACAACTTATTCAGGGAGCAACTGCACCAATGGGTGAGCTTTATCAACGTTACTCTCAAAAAGTGTTTCACAAGTGCCTGTCTTTTGTAAAGAACCATGACGAAGCGTTTGACCTTTCACAAGACATTCTGCTCAAGGCTTTTGACAAAATCAGGTCTTATGGGGGCAATTCCTCCTTTTCTACCTGGTTGTATTCAATTACCAACAATCACTGTATCGAACACCTGCGTAAGCAAAAAGGAAGGCGGACAAGCGACATCTTCGAACTGCTGCACATTCAAGAAGAGGTTATAGACCTTGAAGAACGATTGTTGCACGAGAACATGGAAGAGCAAATTGCATCTACCCTGCATACAATAACCGATGATGAGCGCGAAATGTTGATACTTAAGTACCAGAAAAAACGCTCAGTAAAAGAGCTACAAGAATTATTCGGACTCTCCGCAAGTGCGGTAAAAATGCGATTGATGCGGACGCGGCAGAAAATTCTTTTGCTTCACAGAAATGCGGAGCTACAACATGCGGCCTAGAGACGCAAAGCATTTGGTGCAAAACTTACATTACGCTATTTCTAGGATCGGAAAGAAAGAGAGTGTCCTATTTAAAATAATTTAACTCAATATCAAGTGTGGGAGCCGCAACGATTGACAGATTTCGCACCGAAAGCCGGCCTCAAGCTTTCTACAATGGAACTTCAATCAAAACTGTTGTTCCTCTCCCCACTAATGAGTCTATAGCCAGATTACCACCTATCACTTTTGCTCTGGCAACAATGCTATGCATCCCAATGCCGCGTTTATTGTTGTTTTGATCAACCCCTTGGCCATCGTCTTCAACACTCAGAACAACCGATTTTTCGTGACTTATTAACTGCACAATTACCCTTGTGGCCTCGGCATGTTTAATCACACATGCACAAGATATAATTCTGGAATTTCGCTTGTTCACTCCCTCCGAGGTCATTTATTCTGTGTACAATATTCTTGGACAAAATATTTACGGCAAGGGACAAACTCAATACATGACTGCTGGAAGTCAAAAAAAATTATTCCAAGAGATAAGCTATCAAAAGGGCTAAACACTGTCATACTTCAATTAGGAGAAGACCGCTTATCAGTAAAACTTGTTAAATTGTAGATGTGTAGATAAACGATTTTTGGTGGTTAAAAAATATGGCATCTGGGGTGTTTTAATCTTAGCATGTTTCATTGCGGCTTGTTCGGTTTCTTCTCCGGTCAAAAAGTTGACGGTACCCCTACCCTGCTACAAGGAAATTCAATCTTTAAAAAATGGATGGAAGGAAGCTGACAAGCATGACTACTACGAAATAGACACTACAAAATTCCCGACAGAAGAAAGGTTTCAGTGGTGCTACAGCAAACTATCAACTGCCAATTTCCAATCAGTGTTTGGTAAAGCTTCTAAAACAACAAAATTGCACGGAGCGCAACGACTCTGGTACGTCATAACCAGCACGGATAAACATCCTTCCAAGGTAGAGGCTTTCTTCAAAAGAGACACCTTAGTACAGATGCTCTACCACAATTGCCAAGGAACCGAAAATCGATTAAAAAACAAGTTCAATTATGAGCCTGAAAAGGGGCATTATATTTCATCACTTGGAATAGCAGAGCCACAGGAGATTGGGTATTGCCTCATGGGGTCGGATAGCGCACTTATTAAGTCAGTTATTGGTAAACCAAGTCATAGGAACAACACCAATTCAAAATGGTCCCATGTCACAAGGCCATTTTCAAAAGGGGGTAAAATCGAATCCATTCCCCGGTTGGAGGTAACTTTTGATGAAGGTGGAAAATTGGAGTCGATGTCGTTTCAATTGGCCATGATTCCTTCCCACTAAGGTATTTTTGGTTTTAAAATTCGAATGCGTGGTGTTTATTAGAAAATAATAGTCGTGTGATACCCAAAAATCATAGCAGTCGAAACAAATTGCATCGAAGAAAAGTTGAGATCTAACCGAAATTTGGTTAGTCGATAAGGAGGCAATTATTTGGGAATAATAGCTAACAATACCACCGTAATAGCGACCGTAATAACAACCGTAATGGCAACGGTAATGACCACCGTACTAACGGCCGTAATAGTGCAGATACAAACGTTTTAGCGCAATAGCGACCGTAATGGAAACGGTAATGACCACCGTAATAGCGACCGTACGAACATGATCCAGGCCATGATCGGGGTAATGATCTTGGCGATGATCGTGACGATGGAAATTATGCTGTGTAGCCTTTTGCAACTGATTCTGCAGAGGGCAGATGATAACTTGAATTTCACTGAGGAACGATGCGCGGAATTTCCACAAGAATAGTGGTTCCTCTTTCTGGCGTAGAATCGATTTCCAATTTTCCTGCCAATGCCTTGGTTCGCGCCATTATACTGTGCAGTCCAAGGCCGGTCCGATTCGGGTCATTTTTGAAGCCTTTGCCATTATCTTCTATCGTTAGAACAATGGAATCAGAATGCCCTATAAGCTGAACGGTCACAGCAGTAGCTCCTGAATGTTTTTTAGTATTGTTCAGAGCTTCCTGAACAATCCTATAGAAACTTACTTCTGACAATTCATCTAGCCCCACGAGATTGCCAGAATGAATAAATTGGACCTTTAACAAGGTATGTTTCTCAAGATGGTCGCATGTATTTTGGAGCGCCACAACCAATCCAAAATCTATTAGCGCAGGTGGCTTTAGGTTCCGCGATATAGATGATACTTCGTTCTGGGCCTGCTCCAGTGTACTCTGAATTTCCGAAAGGTCTTCGTTCAGTTGAGTGGACGGATTTTCAAGTTGAATTTGAAGCAACTCCAATTTGACTTTAACAGTCGACAACAAAGATTGAATCCCATCGTGCAATTCGAGTGCGATTCTATGCCTTTCCGATTCCTGGCCCCGAACCAATGCATGCATTCCTTTAGCCTCCAAATCTTTAAGGTTGTTTTCATTCTCCTTTCGTTGGGTGATGTCTTGTGAAATTACAGCAATGAGATTTGGCTTTGGACTAAACATATCCATATCAAACCACTTATCTGCATCAGAGCTATAAAATTCAAAATTGACATTTTCTTTTTGACCCAACGCCTGCTCGAGTCGATCTATCATCTTCCCATCATAAGGTCCGAACATTTCGGTTCTCGTTTTGCCAATTATTTCCTCTTTGGGCTTGCCCAAATTTCTTGCCACCTGAGCATTAATATTTAAAAATAATGTATCTATAATTTGACCTTGCTCATTTCGGATTATTTCCATTAAAACAAAGCCCTCCTTCATGCGCATAAAAATATGCTTGTAGATAGCGATGTCAAACTCAGTAGCATCAGGCATATTGCCAGACGTATTGGTTTCCGAAGATTGGTCAGTTGCTGAGGATTCGGTCATCTTGTCTAAATTAAAAGAAATTAGCTATTCATTGTACCTTTTAATTTTAATCGCATCATTTCATGTGCGTATCCTAACCTCTTAACAACTCGTAGCAATAAGAGTAAAAAAAACAGAGCAAGCTATGAGCCTACTCCGTTCGTTTGATGATTCAGCTTTTATCACCTTCAGTCATCCAATCCACGCAAATAAATTGGATTTCCAAAAATCTGAGTACAAGGTAGAGCTAGAAAGTATCATTTATCAGAGTGTAAACGCGTATTTTGATTCTGGGTATTTCTCGCACTCGGCTAGGTGAGCTCTAGATAAAGTACCATTCTAAAAACAAAAAATCCCCCCCGAGTTCTCGGGGGGGATTTAAAGGTTTAATTGTCAGACTTAAAGCCTGCAAATTTTAGTGTATGCTCAGCTTGTCGACAGTAACTTGGTTGTCCAATGTCATGCGGATGAAGTAAACACCTTGAGAAAGGTCGTTCAATTGCATTTGTTTGGTCAACTCACCGTTAACAGAACCAAGGTTTTCAGTGTAAAGTACACGTCCTTGCAAGTCAACGATATCCATCACAGCGCTGTTGTAATTGGCATCTTTCATCAACAGGGTGAAGTTTCCGTTGTTAGGATTAGGGAAGAAGCTAAAGCCGTTTGCAGCCAAATTTTCTTCAATTCCTGTAGAGATATTCACTTGTTGTGTCACTGTGTTTGTACCACAATCATTGGTCACAGTCAAAGAAACAATCCAAACGTCTCCTGCTGGAGAAGGCCAAGGGAAAACGTGAACTGGATTTTCCAAAGATGAATTTGGAGAACCATCACCAAAATCCCAATCATAGGTTTCAACACCACCAGTACTTGGCGTATTGTTGATGAATGTACCAGTTTGGAAAGTCAAGAAGCTAGTGAAAGCAGCTGCTGGGTCAATGATAAATACAACATCACTGCTGTCGGAAGAAACACAACCGTTAGAATCGGTAACCACTACAGAGTAATTTCCAGAAGTTGTTACATTGTTAATGGCACCACTAAAAGCAGGAGTCCATGTGTAAACGATTCCATCTTGAATGGTTGCATCCAAGTCGATGCTGTTTCCATCGCAAGCTTCAGCTTCAGCAGGCAAAACAACAGCCTCTGATTGAGTAACAACTACTTCATCCATGTCAACACAACCATTGTTGACAACAGTGACTGTCCAGGTACCAGCAGTCATTGCCGTAACCATAGCAGTTGTGTCGCCACCTGACCAGCTGTAAGATGGTGAACCAGTGACGGTCGCATCCAGGTTAGCTGTTTGATTCGCACAAATGTGTTGGTCAGGACCAAGGTCAGGAACAGGAACAACAGTTGCAGTAACAGAACTGGAAGCAGGACCACAATCAGTCAAAATACTCACGTTGTAAAGACCTGAAGTAGTAATGTTAATAGAAGTAGTTGTTTCACCAGTAGACCATATAGCCGATTGCACAGGACCTGCGTCCAAGGTACCAGCTCCACCACAAAAGATTGGGTCGTTTCCAAGGCTAAAGTTAGCTACTCCAGTAAATTCGGAAGCACCGATATCTGGTGTGGTTGTGCTTCTTAGGTTGCCTTGGTAGTCAACGGTGATTAATGCATTGACAGAACCAGCGGCATCCATTGTGTCATTACAAACACGACAATCGTCAACATTCAAGAAACCAGGGTCAACAGAAACTCCATTTAAGTCGAAGTTGCTGTTTGACTGCCATGCTGCCAAGTCACCAGAAACGTTACCACCTTGCCATGCAAAGTTGGTGCCTGTAGTATACAGGTTGTTGTTGTTGGCATCAATAATGGTGTAGTTGTCTTGCAGGTAAACAGCATAACCCTGTCCCATGTTAGACAAACTGTTGTTGTGCATGGTATTGGCACCACCACTTGAAGAGTAAAGTGCACGGGCGTTTACGCCCCCCCCCTCAATGTCCATGGAGTTGTTTAGGATATCTGAAAATCCATTTTGGAAACCGTAGTAACCGTAGAAAGAAGTTCCAGTGTTGGCTGGATTACCAATCTTGATACAGTTGTTGGCAACCAAACCTTTGTTGATGGCAGTGTTGTCATTATAGTACTGCTGGATTCCATAAACAGGGTAAGTGCCGCCTGAAGGCTTGATTACGTTATTAGTAATCTGTGTACCGTTGTCGCAATACCAAGGACGAATGGCGTAAGACGTACCTGTATAAGTAGAAGCAGATTCAAGCAAGTTGTTGTGAATCACCAATCCATCTTGGTAGTAGCAGTAGATGCCATAGAAGTACTGATCCTTGAACGTATTTCCTTCAATCACTGTGCCTGCTTCAAGAGCCGTTTGGCCAGAACCCCACCAGTAAAGACCGTAGCTGCCGTTTTCAAAAACGTTCCACTTAAATTGGGTCCCGTTATCTTCCGAATTATTTGACCAAACCAAAGCCGAAAAGGTTGAGGTAGTTGTAGCATTGTTATTTCTAACGACACTGTTCATTACAGCATTGTTATTGGCACTTCCGACAAAGTTGAAAACACGACCGTAGAGTGTATTGGTATTTTCAATGGTCATGTGCTGGAAAGTCACCCAATCAGCACCATCAAAATTCACTGTCCAGTTGGTAGCATTAGCTGCCGTGCTGGAAGTCAATGTAACCGTAGAGCTATCTTGTGCAACCGATTGGAAAGTAACCGTGTTGGTTGCGCTTGTTCCAAGGATGTCGTTGATTTCGATTTGCTCAGAGTAAGTTCCACTCATCACGTTGAATACAACTGGGCCACAAACACCAAAACTGTGCAGGTCATCTACAGCCGATTGGAAAGTCACATATGTTTGACCAGTTCCCAAAGAGTAAGTTCCATTCAAAGATGGTTGCGGAACCATGCCCTGAATACTGTCATTGGTGCTATTGCTATCAGGAACAGAGTTTGGGTTTTCTGTCCAAACCTCAAGGCTGTTTCCAGATGTCATGGAAGTGTTGCCAATGTTGATTGGTCCCATTGTCGTGTTTGAAGCAAGGTTACCAGTCCAGGCGAAGGTATTGATAGCCCCACCGTTGTATTGCCATTTGATGTCTACAGAAGTCAATGGAGACGTTCCTGCATTTAAAAGAGTTGCTCTGATGGTGTCACCGATTACACAAATTGGTGATGCTGGCTCATCCAAAGAAGCAATACTGGCATCGTTGGCAAATGGAACTGAAATATCAACATCGTAATCCTCAACCTCACCATAAGTTTGGTTGGCACAAGGATCTGTTGGTATAGAGTTGTAAGAACAACGAACACGCATACGTTTGATACCACCGGCAGTACCAGCAGGTACAGTAATGGTTCCAGTTACCGCAGCTGTTGACCAAGTTGTGCTGGTAAAAACATTTTCACCTGGATCATCAAAATCTAAATCGTTGTTGAAGTCGATCCAGATTTTTGTTCCTTGAGAAAAAGTGGGGCCACATTGAACCGAAAAGTCAAAAGAACCTCCTGGTGCAACGCCCACATTTTGTGTAGTAAGGTGGCTGTAGTTACCTGCACTACAAGCGGTGCCATTGTTAGTAATATTGGTCGTTCCTAACGTGGTAGAAAAACTGGTGATTTGATCACCAAAGCTACAGCCAAAATTTGTGACTGGAACACAATACTGACCATAAGAGGCAGTAGAGAGCATCGCGGCAAAAACACCCAAAGCCAAAGCTTTGAACAAGGGCATCTTTAACCATTTAGAGTAAAGGTTTGTTTTCATTGTGTGTTTGTGTTAATAAACAAATAATATTTAATTAATTGACTGATTAGCAGCATTTCACACGTAGCTGAGGAATAGTAGTTAGGGCTGCTTCCAACCCAAATAACGGCATCAAATCCCAGACTGTTGGTAGGCTAATATCAATTTACGCAAATCACACACAAACGGCCCGCTATGAGCGCGCTATCCATCGCTAACAGCTATCAAAATCTACGGACAACACCTATTCTAATAAGAGAATTGCGTAGCTGATTCAATCGATGTAAGGGGTTCATTTCAAGAAGGTTACTAACCGGATAAATTAGGTTTAGTCATTTGCCTGTAAATCATCCGAGATTAGCCCCATTCGGAGCGCGTATTTGACCAGACCCGCAGTGTTTTTTAAATTCAATTTTTCAAGGAGGTTTCTTCTGTGCGTGTCTACTGTGCGCACACTAATGAAAAGTTTTTCGGCAATCTCAGGGTTCGAAAATTCCAATGCGATATGCTGCAATATTTCAACTTCTCTGGGCGTCAAAGGTATTTTTGAGTGCTCCCCTTCCTCCTCCACTCTTTCCTTCTGCTCAATATAGCTCATTAACAATGAAGATACTTCCCCACCAAAATAGCTATCGCCAACGGCAACAGCCTTAATGGCACTCAGCATTTCCTCTCTACCTGCAGTTTTCAGAATGAAACCCTTAGCACCTGCCTTAAGCATGCGGATGACATAATCTCCATCCTTGTGCATCGTAAGGGCAAGAACTTTCACATTGGGGTAGTCTTCTGTGATTTGCCTCGTAGTTTCAATTCCATTCATCTCTCCAAGGTTAATGTCCATCAAAATCACTTCTGGCTGTGCATTTTCAATTGCTGTTAGTGCCTCTTCTCCTGAGGATGCCTCACCAACTACATGCACTTCTTTGTGTTTATCTAAAAGGCTTCGAACACCCTCCCTAAACATGCGATGATCATCAACTAAAAGCACCTGAACCTGTTCCATAGCAATAATTTAATCCGGTAGGAATAACGCAAATGTGGATAAATTCTTTCTAATCACAGCAAGGGCTTTATTTGAGAGTGTGTCGTACTGATTTAACCTTACAGTTTTGATTGATTTTACAGGAATAACCTTTGCCTTCTTACAATAGAAAAAACATCAGCAGATTCTAGCGAACACACTTCAGCAAAATCAGAATCGGCCGAATGAACGTCAACCGGTCTAGGCGATATTTCGCCTGAACCGGTCTGGGCGAAATCGGTTTCGCCTATACCCTATGAATAAAGGAGTACAGAGACTCTATAGGTTCAAGCGAATTCGCCTCAACTGGTCTAGACGATATTTCGCCTGAACCGGCTGGGCGAAATCGATTTTGCCTAACCCCTATGAATAAAGGAGTACAGAGACTCTATAGGTTCAAGCGAATTCGCCTCAACTGGTCTAGACGATATTTCGCCTGAACCGGCTGGGCGAAATCGATTTTGCCTAACCCCTATGAATAAAGGAGTACAGAGACTCTATAGGTTCAAGCGAATTCGCCTCAACTGGTCTAGGCGATTTTCCGTCTGAACCCCTTCCAGCAGAATCTCCTGGGTTAAACTGGAAGAAACCTGGTCGAGTGAGTCATATTAAATTGATTTCACTCACTCGAGTGAGTCGCCAGAACTGGTATTCAATGACTTAGGCCAGTCATCTGATTTTGATTTCACTCAATGGAATGAGTCAAAAGAAACTGGATGCACTCACTGCAGCGAGTTAAAATAAATTGATTTCACTGACCTGAGTGAGTTGCCAGAACTGATATTCAATGACTTAGGTCAGTCACCTGAATTTGATTTCACTCATTGGAGTGAGTCATCTGAAACTGAGTCAACTGACTGGAGTGAGTCATTTGACTGGAGTGAGTCATCTGACTGGAGCGAGTCAACTGACTGGAGTGAGTCAACTGACTGGAGCGAGTCAACTGACTGGAGCGAGTCAACTGACTGGAGTGAGTCGTAAGAACTAATAGTCAATGACTTAGACGAGTCAACTGACTGGAGTGAGTCATTTGACTGGAGTGAGTCATCTGACTGGAGCGAGTCAACTGACTGGAGTGAGTCAACTGACTGGAGTGAGTCAACTGACTGGAGTGAGTCACCTGAAATTGATTTCACTCACTGGAGTGAGTCATGTGAAACTTGATCCTCCGGTTAGGGATAATTGTTGGATGTTGACACGAAAATTAATTGGCTACAAAATGACTTTTAGTACTGCTTCAACTCACAACTTTGATCACCTTGATAGTTGCCAAATAGTGCAATTCCTACCTATTCCCCGTACTCCGACCTGGCCAATACGACCATCCCTCCTCTTTTCAAAGATTCATCGATCCATCGTGCAATTTGATTTGTCTCAATGCCAGATGAACCAATCCATCCCTCGCGGATGAGACCAGTAAAGTCAGTATTATTCAAATAACGAATCCTTTGTTTGTTGACTACCCTGGCTCCATTTTCAGTCAGGCACTGATTTGAGCCAATGTATGATGCTAAGAGGATTGCGGGAACATTTAAACCCTGCACCATTTCCTGGTCACTTGGTTGAACAGACTTGGGAATACAAAACTTAAAGAAAAAGGTATCTCCTAGAAGGCGGTAACCGTCTAAGTTCTCGATATTAGAATTATCCATTCCCAATGCTTTTCTGGCTTCAAGCATTTTTAATAATTGCTTCGTAAAATGCTTATCGGAATCGGGATAGTAACACCCCTTGTCCTCATCTTCATTGTTCAGTCTTTTGTATTGAATAAGCACATACGAACCAAACCGGGCATTGTAATAGAAAAGGTCTACACCTAACGATAATTCAATGGGATTTCGGTTGGCATATGTTATATACAGCGCATTCTTTTTATTTGAAAAAACTGCCTGATAAGCATTGGTTTTTTCCAACTGCCAATTGCCAAAGACGGACATGTCATTGCGAATCATGTCTTCCTCCAAATGCAATCGCACGTTATTCATTCCAGCCAAGTGAGGTGGTGAAAATTCTGATTCTGAATAATCAATCCCTTGCTCTTTCAGGAATGTATCTGACGATTCAAATTGTGAAGCAGGAATGGACATAATCGCCAAAGCTTGCAACGTAGCATCCCGTACCTGACTGTTTGATAAAGCCTTCAATTTTTCGGAAGGGCTGGCTTGTGTGGAAATTGGAGGAATCTACAAGGTCATTGATACAAAAGGAAACATCATTACGGAAAATTTAAAAACCCAACACCCGGTATGTTTTCAGAATGGTGTTGCTTCTGCCTACACAACCAGTAAAAAAACAGTTGTCATCAACACCAAGGGAGAGGTTGTTTCAAAAAATTTTGGGGATATCGGTGACTTCAGCTATAACCGGGCTTTTGCTCTATCTGTAGATGGCAAGAAGTTTGGCTTTATTGACTCAAAAGGTGAATGGAAAATTGAAATTGATATCAAATCAAAAGCCCCATCCGGCACCTTGAAATTTCAAGATGCGCTCTATCCGGTTTCCAGACGAGTTGGGTCAAAAGACTTATACGGGTTTATCGATACCAATGGCACCATGGTCATTGAGCCTCAGTTTTTCTTTTTTCGTAAATTCAATTCCGGACGAAGTGCGGTGAAGGACCTAGAAAATACCATGAAATGGGGAATCTTCGATACGAAAGGAAAAATGGTCACTGGTTATGAATACGATTACATTTCCGAGTTTCGAAATGGTTTTGCCCTTGCTCATAAAGATGGAAAATCAGGAGTCATTGATAGGATGGGAAGAACGATCATGCCATTTATTTACGATGGTGAAATTATGTTTAGCAATGGTGTGGCAGTCATGAAGACAGGCGGAAGATATGGCATCATCAACCCGGCAGGCGATACTCTGACTCCCATTACGTTTGACTTGATTGCCCCCTTCAGCGAGGGATTCGCCATTTTTAAACAAAATGAAAAATTCGGGTATATGGATACAACTGGAAGAATTGCTGTCGAACCAAGATTTGAAATAGTGAGTAATTTCCACAATATCTGGAAAAAGAATGCTGTCAACTTAGTAGCGACTTTCGGAAGGAGGTAATCACGGGTACCTTAGATTATCGAAATTAATTGGGATATATAAAAGGCAATGTTTTCCGATCATTTTTACTTTTTTTGAAGAATAAATTTTAGAATTGATTTAGTCGGTTTCACAGCAAATAAGTCAAGCATTATTAGCCTCACTAAACAGACAAGAGGATATTCTTCCGATAGGTAAATCCAAGTAAAGTTAAATCGTACTTTCTAAGAGCAATGACTCAATAGCTTCAATAATTAGCTCCAAATCTCTTTTCAAAAAAGTTAGAAATTTTGACGTCCACCCCGACCGACAAAAGCCAGCTTTTTTAGCTGGCTTTTTTTGTGGAGTAAATCGTGGAAAAACAGGGCTTTCACTAAGATGAACGAAATAAAAAATGGAGCCTGCAATTGCAGGCTTTTGTCGACTCCTAACCTATTCCAGGCTCAGCGAAGCTAATCCTGCCACTCGACCGAACAGAAAAGGCCACCTGTCAATTGACGAGTGGCTTTGTTTATGCCCTAATCTGGTAAAGCGAACATCTAAGGCTATTGTGGTTATCGCGTCCTGAGGCTTTGGTGTGCGCCTTACATAATTTTTCTTGATTGCTCTACTGTTACTGTATTAGTGTAAAGCTATTTCAGGTCTAGACAATTATCCAATAAAAAAGGCTGCCTACCTGTTAGACAACCTTTTTTAATCATTTTTTATCCTTGGAAAAAATGCAACGTTTATTTGGGTATTTTGAAATTTGACTTAGTCGAAAATTATGATATTGGCGGTTCTCCATGTAGGAACTATGGTTCCACTTATATTTGGAAAGCCAATACATCCTGGGAAAAATGAATTGCTTGTCATTGCATTTAATTGCGGGTTACTACCAGGTACATACGCAGCTAAACTCGACCAATAAGCGTTAGGACCTGTTAGTGTTGGTGGAATATACGCGACTCCATTAGATGGGATGGTATATCCAGAAACAACAGTACCCATTGTAGTACAATCAGGGTTAGCAACAACAGTATAATTTAAAGTGTAAGGTGTTCTGTTAACTACAATCAAGTCTGATTGTTGGCCAAACGACACGAGAGATAAACAGCCTAGAATGGCCGTCATTATTAGAAGATTAATTTTTTTCATATGCATATTTTTTGTTAAAAAGATTCAAGTCAAGGCACAAGAATCTCCATGGTTGATACTAAGAATTATTTTACGGAAGATTATTTTAAGAAGGAACAGAATATTTTTTTAGAGCATTCAAATAGTGGATATGCCAACCTATTATTGTTTGAGTATTTTGAATGTTTTGATGCGCTTTTCAGCTTTTGTAACATTCACAAAGTAGGTGCCGTTAGCAAACGTTGCCAGGTTCAGTTTTGTCTCAAGAGCTTTAACCGTTTTATTTAGTACTACTTTTCCCTCTAGAGTATGTACCGTTAAAGTCAACCCACTTTCTAACTCTTTTAATTGAATGGTAATTGATTCCATTGTAGGGTTAGGAAAAACATTGATATCTAACTCAGTTAAATGTTCTTCAATGCTCGTAACAACAATCGCTGTCTGATGAAATCCTTGTGTCAATTCATTTGTTCCATCAGAAACGGTTTCCGTAACAACCTCTCCAACGGTAATGCTTAACTGGCCTGCCCCGTTTGCATAATAATCTCCTGTAGAAGACACTACTGCTCTTTCTACCTCCTGGGCATTTCCAATCATTGTAATTGCTAGTAATAAGATTGTAATTATACTTTTCATAACGCTCTTATTTTTCCAGTTCAACAATTCGTTTGTCCAAGCCTTCAATTAATTGATTCTGTTTTTCAATTAATAGCTGTTGATTTTCTATCAACTCTTGTTGTTCTTGAATGGCCTTTGTCAATATTGGAATCATCCCAATTTGATTGACACTTTTGTACGCTGCACCACCTTCAACCACATCAAAAGTTCCATCTTCTTTCAGTGTTTTTTTGTTGGGCACTTTATTGTCGTGTACTAAGTCAGGAAATAATTTTTCTAAATCCTGAGCTAAGAACCCATACTGCTTTTCTTTAGCCAAATTCAAATTAGAATAATCACCTTCAGCACTATAATTATAGCGGTATATGTCCAATTGCATCAACTGACCTAAAGCTCCTGCATATGGCGTAATATTGGTCTTTAATCTCTTATCCGAGACGCTGGTTAATGTTCCTGTATAAGCGACATTTCCATTAAAATAGCCTGCGTAATTTGTATTATTATTACTTGCTACAGCAAATATTCCATAATTGGTATTTCCTGTAGAACCTGTGGCTACAAATATTCCTCCAACATTATTTGTACTACTGTTACTTGCTTGCGCGTATATCCCCTGATTTTCTCCAGAAGTATTCGAAGCCGTTGCAAAACCGGCAAAGGCACTATTAACAGAAGCATTACCACTCACTTCTGCTTGAATAGCCGTGCTTGCAGCTGCTACAACGTGTAATTTTCTCGTAGGACTTGATGTTCCGATTCCGATATTACCTGAAGTTCTATAAACATTACTTCCTGAAATTGTCCATGGAGAAGATACCGTTTGAGGCGCCCACTGTGACCCACTCCATCCTAACACTTGATTTGTTGCTGGAACTGCTGTTGATATTGTTCTTCCTTGTAATTCATTCGCATTCCATAAAGCAGAAGTGTTTTGCGCACTAAAACTTGTACCAGACAAACTCATCCCAGTTCCTGCTGAATAAGTTGTGTTGTTATCTGTTGATGAAATCGTGAAATTGGGGTATGTCCCAGAAACCGAAGTTGCTCCAGACTGGTTCAAAGTAACCGTTTGATCGGGCGCTGAATTAGAAAATGTTGTTCCTGTAAGTGAAATACCTGTTCCGGCATTGTATGTTGTTCCCACTGATGGTGTTATTGGTACCCAGCTACTCCCGTCCCAACTTAAAATTTGGTTCATGGTTGCTCCTGAAGTGGCTACATCTGTTAAATCCGCTAACTCCATTCCCGAGACTGATTTAGCACTTAATGCATAAGGAACTGATTGTAGTTGTGAAATTCCCATGTCTGAAAAAGTACTTCCACCTGCCGCGTCTAATTCTGTTTTTATAAAATAAAGATCACTTCCCCAATCTATCGTGGAAAAGCTGCCACTAACCAAGGTTCCTGCACCTATATTCAAGTTCGCTAAACCATAGTTATTCGTGGTTACAGTATGTGTTTCTGAGTAAACTACTAAGCCCGTTGTTGTTCCCTTATATACGCTTAGTTTAAAGCTCACATTTTGGCTGGCAATAATGTTACTCGAAGCATCACGCACTACTGCCTGATATTTAAAAGAATTAGGAGCTTGTGCATAAACTGAAATGCCTGCTAAGAGCATTATAATCAAATTGAGTAATCTCTTTTTCATAATGGGTTTTTACAATAAATTTTTAATTGTTGCGCGGGGTTTCTTACGCAAATTGAATTATCAGTGACAATAAAAATTAAGCTGTTAATAGCATTAACCGAAGGATTAGTGTCAGGTAGTTTTTGTGATTTAATGTTTTCTGTTAATCAACTCGATTCATCTGATATGCTGACGTGACCGCAGGCATAGCAGAACATAAATTCTTTAATTAAAAGCATATTTAAAGACATAAATTATGCTAAATCCGACTCCTACGCAAACCTAGTTCCCTAACGTAGATCTTTTCTTTTCAAGCGTGACTGTTCGATGCATTGCCAAACAAAATATACTCTGATCTTTGTTTCGATGAGACTGGTACTGCTTTTGATTTTTTGCTTGAACTGTTCCGGTGCTTTTGCACAAGAGCCCAATTATGTGCATTATACAATGGAGAATGGGTTGACCTCCGATGTTGTCTTCAAAATTCAGCAAACGAAAGACCACCTCATCTGGATAGGTAACCATCATGCTGTTAGCACCTTTGATGGTAACAATTTCAACCATTTCACGAATAGCAAGGGATTCCCTTTTGTCAGCGTGCTCGACATTCATGAGGAAGACAACGGTAAAATCTTGTTCAGCCCTCCTTATTATTATCCTATAGAATACACTCCTGCTACTGAAACATTTGAACCGATTCGATTCGATTCAATCTACCTGAAGCGGTTCTATTCCAATGAAAAAGCTTCCGTTGTAAGGGATCAAAACGGCAACATAAAGGTTGGCTTTGTGAGACGAGGCGGCAGCTGTACCATATACAGAGACAGTGTTGTAGATTATCATTCTGACTCCACGAGAAATGGCATCCAACTGGAGCTCCACCCAAATGGATTGTTGTATTTCGAACACCCCATCGAGGGAACATCAGTCTATCTGGGCGACAAAGAATTCAAAAATGCTTTGCATTCGAGCAAAGGCTGGCACCTCAACGCAGTGATGTTAGACACGAGCACTTTTTTGGTCAGTCTCGATAAGCAATTACTCTTGTTTGAAGACGGTAAATTGAGCTCCACAAAAAAGTTCTCCCATAATATTATTAGCCTCGATGCAGATACGGCTAAAAGTTTCTGGGTAAACTTTTATGAACATGGAACTCAAAAGCATTTTATCAACAACTCAGAGCTGGTCGCTGGTGCCCATTTCTTAAAAGATTATTCCATAACCAGCGTGCTCATTGATCACGAAGGGGGGCATTGGTTCGGCACACTTCGAGACGGTATGTTTTATACGCCAGAATTAAGCACAACCTATTGGGACGAGAAAAGAGGCCTCCCTGATCACTCGATTGATATGCTCAGCGGTAATGGATACAAAGAGGTTTTGGTCGGATTCTCAAATAATTCATTGGGTGTGTTTCAGGATGGCCAACTCAGTCAATTATTACCCCTAGACGCGCAACGACCTATGGGAGAGGGCTTGCTTCGAATTAAAGAAGTTGCCTTCGACAAAAAGAACAAACGCTACTGGCTAGTAACAGATGATCTATTTATATATCAAAACGGAAAGACAAGTGCCCTGAACGTGCCATTTAACAAATGCCTATCCCTTCATTTTCATCAAAACACCAATACCCTTTGGATCGGTGGTAGAAAAAATTTGACTTACCTCCAACCAAATGGGAAGTTTGGTCCTGTTTTGAAAACCGATTTCATCAATGATATTGGAACAGACCTCAATGATAATTTGTTCTTTCTCTCTAGACATGGAGTGATGAAATTAGCTCCTGACTCGCTCAGTCTCCTGTTTATTGACTCGCTACGTGGCAAAGCCACTTATAAAATAGAACAATGGGAAAACTCGAGGGCGCTTCTGAGTGCTAGAGAAGGCACCACACTTTGGTCAGAATTTGGTAGACATATTTTTACTTCAGAAAACAGCTACCACAATTCGTTATACAAGAAAGGCCCCTATTTATGGGCATCAACAGGAAACGGATCAGATAAAATAGATCTCCGGCATCCCGAAGCTAGTCCTTACCATTTTTCTTTTGAGCACGGCATTTTGGAAGTCAACCACGGAGCCATTCACATTCAAAACAACACTCTTTGGATAGGTGCAGGAAGAGGCCTATACGCCTTGGACCTTTCTAAAATTAAGCCTTTACCAATTGATGCTCCGCAGATTTTAAAAGTAGTAGGCAAGGATTCTACTTACAAGCACTTGGGAAATCCATTGAAACTACCCCATCAACAAAGTAATCTGACATTCCACTTCAAAACAATTACGTTCAAACACCAAGGCCAATTCTATTATGAGTACCGCCTTTCACCTGACATGAAGGACTTTGTGGCCAGCAATAGCAATGAAGTAAGTTTTAATGGGCTAAAGAGTGGAACACACACTTTTGAATTGAGAGCGGTTACTAATAACGGAAGTTACAGCCCCATCAGTTCTTGGTCACTTCGCATTGCCACCCCTTTTTGGGAAACATGGTGGTTTAGATTAATATTGGCACTTGTGGTAATGGCTATGGGCTTTCTCATCTTCCGTTCCATCATACAACGGGCACGAAGAAAAGCAGCGCAAAAAGCAGAGACAGAAGCGCTCATTCACTCTTTACGGCTGCAGTCCATACACGCACAATTCAATCCGCATTTTACCTTTAATGCGCTGAATTCAATACAGCAGCAAATAACCCCCACCTCGATTGAACAAGCCAAAGAGTATCTGAGCAAGTTTGCCAATGTAATGCGCTCCATACTAGTCAATTCGAAAAAAGAGCTTATTCCACTGCAAATCGAATTGGCTATGATTACATCCTATTTGGAACTGGAGCAGCTCCGCTTTGGCGACCGCCTGCATTTTACCATTGATGTAGACGATGATATTTTGCCGGATTACGAACAAGTTCCCCCTATGCTATTCCAACCTTTGGTGGAGAACGCCATAAAGCATGGCATCTTTAACCGAAAAGAAGGAGGTTTTCTTTCCATTCATTTTGCGGTTGCTAACAACATATTGACCTGCACCATAGAAGACAACGGTATAGGGAGAAAGGAAGCAAAACTAATTCAACAACACAAAAAGACACCTTCTTTTGGCAAAGGCATAGAACTGGTAAAAAATCGCCTAATGCTTGTCAATTCTAGCATAGAAGATGATTTTAACATTATAGACCTTTACGATACTGATGGCAAAGCCTTGGGCACGCGAATTATTGTAAAACTAAGCAGCCAATGATTAAAGCACTTCTTGTAGATGACGAAGAAGCAGCTCGCAATGAACTGTCCGATTTGATTACAGCGAATTGTCCTCAATTGGAAATAGTTGCCACTGCCTCGTCTGTTCCCGAAGCCATTGCCTGCATTGCTGAGCACCAGCCCGATGTGTTGTTTCTCGACATTGAAATGCCAGAACAAAATGGATTCAACTTGCTTGAAGCTTATGATGAGTATCCTTTTGCCGTAATTTTCACTACTGCATACCATGATTACGCCATCAAAGCCATACGCTTTAGTGCATTAGACTATTTGCTCAAACCTATACAGAAAAAGGAATTGTTGGATGCCATTGAACGAATGATCAAAACCAATAATTCGAACGAACGGCTTCAAAACCTCAAAGACCAAAACAACTCTCCATTGTCCAGCACTATCATGCTCAACAATCAAGACCGTTTTGAAAAAGTACAACTCGACACCATTGTTCGGTTAGAGGCCCACCGAAATTATACCTTCATTTTCTTTGTCGAAGGCAGAAAACTATTGATGTCTAATTCGTTGCGGCACTTTGAAGACTTGTTGGAGGGACAGCATTTTATTCGGTGTCACCGTTCACACTTAGTGAATAAAGCCTTCATCGTCAAAATCAACAAACGGAAACAATGGAGCATACTCCTTTCCAACAACGAATCCATTCCGATTGCTCATCGAAAAAAAAGCTCAATCATTGCGCTATTGAAAAAATAACCTCGATGATTTCTTGTTGTTAGCCCATCTTTACAAAATTCAGTCATCAATAGATGAAGCCCTTTTATACCAAGGCTCCGAAGCTCATTATTAGTTGAATATCTTGGATTAAAAAAGGTACTGTTATAAATTCCTAAAGTTTAGACGAAAAAAGTATTTTCGTTTTACGAAAGAAGCTCTTCTTTATGAAGACTATCTTGTGTAGCCTCGGATGTCATGTTCGGGGCTACTTTTTTGTATCCATCTATAAATACAGTGTCATTCTTCCAGAGCGTATAAATAGTCGCTCCTGACAAAGGATACAACCACCTGTAATTCAGTGTTATTTGTTGATAAAATGGGTGTTTTCCGGTCGCTGATTTTGCAAGGCTATTCGTATTTTGTAATTAAAACCTTGCAAAATATGT